>Ga0307411_10000016_pt1 | contig 102494 bp, 76 predicted proteins | sample DK1Ometagenome_2_FD_203712 | JGI IMG/M metagenome (GOLD analysis project Ga0307411, IMG submission 203712) | Maize rhizosphere microbial communities from greenhouse at UC Davis, California, United States - DK15-O-1 | ecosystem: Host-associated > Plants > Roots > Rhizosphere > Soil | place...
GAAGAACTAAATATGGAAATAATTAAAGAAATAGTGGTGATCTGTGATGGAGATCCAAATAAATCACCACTATTTAATACATGTTAAGATCTTCCGAACACTTATGTTTTTAAAACCTGTCAGGTTTAGTATTGCGTTTTTACGATGTGTAATAATTGTGGTTAGTGTGTGGGAGACGCACTGCTTTGCGCCTCGACGATTTAGATCGACGATTTAGATGAAAGATATAGATTGTGGATAATATTTGTTTCTTTAAATATTATATTTAAAATGTATTTATCTGACTGCGAAACCGACAGGTTTTAAAAACCTGTCGGGTTTTGTATTGTGGTTACGATGTGTAAATAATTGTGGTTACTGGGTGTGAGACGCACTGCTGTGCGTCTCTACGATTTAGATCGACGATATAGATTGTGGAGAATATATATTTCTTTAAATATTTTCTCTGTGTCAAACGAAATTCATAATTCAGAACTAATAACTTATAACTTATAACAAAATTACTTATTCTTCAACCACTCAAATAAACGATGGGCATCTTCAAATTTAAATAATTGTGTTCCTTCATTCATTGTCGCGGCAGATCCGCAGGCAACGCCCCAGCGAATTACTTCTTTTAGGCTTTTATTTTGAGATAATGCCCAAACCATTCCGCCTACCATACTATCTCCTGCTCCAACGGTACTTTTTTTGGCAACATTTGGCGCGGGAACAAACTCACAATTGTCTTTTGTAACCAAAACTGCGCCTTGTGGCCCGAGTGAAACCACTACAATTTCAGCTCCGCCTTTTGCAATGATCTTTTTTGCGGCATCATCAACTTCTTCCATTTCCAGACGTTCTACACCTATTAGCTTTGCCAATTCACCAACGTTTGGTTTTATAAGATAAGCTCCTGTTTCTAAAACTTTTTTTAATGCTTCGCCAGAAGTATCTACAACTAATTTTGAATTTGAGGCTTTTGCTATTTCAGCTATTTTTTGATAAAAATCATCAGACAAACCTTCATTTAAACTTCCGCTTGCAACGAGAAATTTTAGTTTTAAATCTGAAATTGTTTCTAAAATCTTCTGAACTTCTGAATCTTCTAAAACATCACCCGAAAATCCAAAGCGATATTGCGAGTTTGTATGATCATCAACAGCAATAAAATTTTCTCTTGTTGCTGTTTTGGTTTCGATTACTTCAAAATCTATCTTTTCTTCTGTAACCAAATCTTTTAGCATTTCTCCAACTGGTCCGCCCGCTGTAAAAACGGCTAATGAATTTCCGCGCAAGCGAGAAATTGCTTTAGAAACATTTATTCCGCCACCGCCCGCATCAAATTGAGGGTATTTACATCTTATTTTTTGTTCAGCAATCAACCCCGAAAAATGAGTGCTTTTATCAACCGAAGGATTTACGGTTAGTGTAACTATATCAAATGATTTCATGTTTTCTGTTTTTTAATTCCCTTAAAGATCCGAAAAAAATGTCAATTTTATTATCTTTTTATTAATGGAACCAAGGTGATTCTCATTAAAATAAGCCAAAACCTTTGCTCCCGAAGCTTCGGGATTGTACCTTTGTAGCATAAAAACATTGGAACTTAGAAAAAATGATCGAAGATAAAAATCCGCAACGTACCAGTTTAGCGCAATTAGGCGAGTTTGGCCTGATTGAACATTTAACCAAAAATTTTGATGTTACACAAGAATCTACTCTAAAAAGTATAGGCGATGATGCCGCGGTTCTTGATTTTAAAGATAAAAAAGTAGTTATTTCTACCGATTTATTAATTGAAGGCGTACATTTTGATTTGGCTTATATGCCATTAAAACACTTAGGTTACAAATCTGTCGTGGTAAATGTGTCTGACATTTGTGCGATGAATGCCAAACCAACGCAAATAACGGTTTCTGTAGCTGTTTCTAATCGTTTTCCACTAGAAGCCCTGGAAGAATTATTTGAAGGCATTACACACGCTGCAAAAGAATATAAAGTTGATGTTATTGGCGGAGACACAACCTCATCTCAAAAAGGATTAATTATTAGCATTACTGCTATTGGTGAAGCTAATGAAGATGAAATTGTTTATAGAAATGGAGCCAAAAAAACTGATTTACTTGTTGTAACTGGTGATATTGGAGCTGCCTATATGGGATTGCAGGTTTTGGAGCGCGAAAAACAGGTTTTTCAGGTTAATCCAAATAGTCAGCCGGATTTGGATCCTTATACTTATTTAGTAGAACGCCAATTAAAGCCGGAAGCCCGAAAAGATGTTCGTACTTTATTGCATGCTCTTGAAATTAAGCCAACTTCGATGATTGATATTTCTGATGGATTATCTTCAGAAATTATTCATTTGTGCAAACAATCAAAAGTGGGTTGTAATTTATATGAAGATAAATTGCCGCTTGATCCGCAATTTATTTCGACTTGTGAAGAATTTAATATTGACAGCACAACGGTTGCAATCAATGGCGGAGAAGATTATGAGCTGTTGTTTACGATTGACATTAATGATTTTGACAAAATAAAAGGAAATCCAAACTTTTCAATCATTGGCCACATGGCTGATGAAAGTGAGGGAATAAATCTGGTTACACGTGCCAATACTCAAATTCCTTTAAAAGCTCGTGGCTGGGATGCTTTAAGCGAATAAACTTTAAATTCCAAAATAAAAAATTCCAAATTTCAACGATATGAGTATCAATTGGAATTTGGATTTTTTTTATTGAAATTTTATTCTAAAATAGCCCTTTACTCTTGGCTTCTTTTACCAATTCTACATCAGAATTTGATTTGATCTTAAGCAGTTCTTTTAAATTGACTTTTCGTTTCTCGATTGCGTTTAATGAAATCGGGATATATTGTGGCATCTCGTGTGTTGGTGTTCCTTTTGATAAATGAAATAATATTTGTTTATCAAATTCGTCAATTTCAATTGAATTATGAGGCGACTGATTCAGCATTTTTTGAACGGACTGACTGTAATATTTATCGTTTTTCATTACTTTATCAAAGGCAAAAAGCAATTCATCAAACGTAAGGTCGTTTTTAATTATTAAACCATTTGGGTTTATGGTTCTGATTATCGTCTTAATTTTCAGTAATTCTGTATACATCGTAAGCAGGATAACACTGCAATTGGGCATTTTTTTCAGAATTAACTTTGCCAGGTCTTCACCAGAATAAAGATCTTTTTCTTCATAAGCCGGCATACTTATATCTAAAAATGCAACATCGAAATTCGGAGTGGCTTCATTCTCGATTAAATCATAAGCAGATCTGCAATCATAAGCCTGCGAAATAACAAAATCATATTTCTTAGGCTGGTATCGTGTAATAGCATTTTTGTATCCTTCAATAATGAAAGGATGATCGTCAACTATTAATACATTACGTCTAATTAATTGAGAAACTGGGGGGTTTTGTTCAATTGTCATTATTTTGCAGGTTAATTTTTTGATCTATTGGCACTTTTACAACCAGTAAAGTTCCTTCTCCCTGAACAGATTTTATTGACATACTTCCTTTACATTCTGCGGCTCTGTATTCAATATTATGCAAACCTATTCCGTTTTTTGTTCTCTTGGTATTAAACCCAATCCCATCATCATAAATTGACAAAATCAGATAGTTTATTTCACTTTTAAATTCAACCGTAATTTTTTCTGCGTTAGCATATTTATTACAATTTTGAAGTGCTTCCTGAACAATTCTATACAAATTAATCTTTACGGCATTGCTCACTAATTCCCACTTTATTTGGGGGTCAATAGATGTAATCAATTCCGAAGCATATGTGTTTTGTTGGTTTTCAAACAATTTGTTTAAAATTAGGACAAAATTATTAATTAGTTCGGATTTTTCTCTATTTAAATCATGTGAAATTTCACGTATATCTTCTTCAATATTTTTAAGTTCCGTTAAATATTTTCTTCTTTTTGGTAATGCTTCGTCTTCATCCATTTGTTCCAGGCTGTCAAGGCTTATTCTAATTCCAAACATTCTGCCCAAAACTCCGTCGTGCAGCTCTTGGGCAACCTTTTTCTTTTCTTTTATACGTGTTAATTCGATATCATTTTGCTGAGAAATCAACAAATTATAAATATCTTCATTGGCAACCTGCTGCTGCTGTTTAAAAAGCAATTCTCTATTTCTGGCTTGTTGGGTTTTATAAACGTAGAAAAACAACCCCACCAAAGTGCAAATACTAAAAACATAGACTAAAGTTTTGTTCTTTTCCTGTAAGTTGGAATTTTGATCTTTAATTTCATTGGTTTCATATTCAATACGCGAGAATTTCTCCCCCATATTACGTTCAGCCTTCAACATCTTATCATTAAGATGAATATATTCTTTTGAATAAGTAGAAGCGTTTTTTGGGTCAACTATTGCAATTTGTTTAAGAGCAATTAAAGTATTAATTAATTTATCTGATGTACGAGCCTGCATTAAGGCTTGTTTTGAAAATTGTATGGCTTTAAAAGTATCTTTTTTAAAAGCAAAATACTCAGACAAATGAATTTTTGTAGATATAATTTCTGCTTTCAGTCCTAAACTGTCTCTTATTCTTAAAGACTTAAAAAACAACTCAGGTAATCGATCAGACTCTTTTAGTTTAAACTTAGCGTAAGCCAGATTATCTAATAACATCGCATACAATGTTTGCTTATCATCATAAAGATTTTTTTCATCCAGACCTTTTTGAAAAAAACTTTTTGCCTTTTCGTAATTATGCATTTTTAAATAAACAAAGCCGGTATTGTTTAATGAGGTTGCTTTATATTGAAACTCTGCAGGTATCGCTTTGTCTTCCAGAACCTCTAAGGCTTTTTTATGAAACTCCAAAGCTTTGAAATATTCCTCTCTTTCGTTGTATAATATTCCCAAAAGATTATAACTTTCATAAAGAAGATCATTTACTATCTTTTGCTTTTTTAAGCTGCTTAAAGCTTTAAACACATTAATTTCACTTTCAAAAAAATCACCTTCATTATATTGCAGGCTTGCTTTATCTAAAAAGGTTTTAGCAATGTGATAATTATCTTTTAATCTTAAATACAATTTTTCTGCTTTGTAATAATTCACAAAGGCGCTGTCAGAAATAGATTGCGACACATAATAATCAGCTAAATAAGAATATGCCTTAGCAATATGAACAGAGTCTTTAGCGTTTTTTGACCTTTCTAAAATTAATTTTGTTGTTTGAAGATAGGCTTTCAAATCGCCCATATTATAATATCGATTGGCAATTTTAAAAAGATTTACTTTGTTAATCGAATCATCTTTTTGACTTAAAATTATAGCCAGCGCCTTTTGATTGTAATTTTGTTTAAACTTAACAGGCAGATTATTTTCGTTTGCCAAAGAAAGATAAGTCGGAAGACTATCTACAGAAGAAATATTTTTATTCAATTTTGTTTCTCTGGTACAAGCCAATAAAACAAAAAGTAAAACTAATAGTATTTGGCTCTTTTTTTTCAATGGTATTTTCTGAATTTTACCAAAAATACTAAAACTATACATACAAAAAAAGGTTGCCAAAATTGACAACCCAAATTTTATATATTTATATATTTTAAGCTTAATCCTGTTTTTTAGTTAGTCCCAAAGCTTGGTTAACATTTGCAAAATCTAAATTTTTACTTACAACTGACTCCTGACCAGAGGAGTACAAATCTACTTTTTTATTACCTCCAGAGTGACTCCCTTTTGGATCTATAGAATTCATTTCTAGCGCGGTAAATGAAGTTGTTACTACTACTAAAGAAAATAATCCGATTGTTAAAGCTGCTTTTTTCATGTTTTTGAGGTGTTTAGTTTTTGATTTATTTTTGGGGCGTATGATTGCTTTTGGTGGCAAATCATGGGACAAATCTAAGACCAGCACATAAAAAAATTGTGCAAAAAAATCAGTTTATGGTAAAACATGCCCAATTGATAGTCAATGAACGTCAAATCGATGTAAATACTTAATTTTTAGACTTCTAAGTAATTTCCTGCAGAAAAATTGGTAATAATTAAATCAACATTTGATTTATAGGTTTTTGAAAAAGGAATTTTTTTCGGAGAATTTTTAATGTAACAAACTGAGTGTCCGCTATGAATTCTGGAAATATAATTTTGATTGATAATAAAACTATTGTGAATTCTTACAAACGGGTGCGACAAAACAAACTCAAAATGCTTTAAGGTTTTAAAAGCGGTTATCATTTCACCGGAACTCAAATAAATATCTGTAGAATTATTATCGGCTTGAAAATAACAAATATCGCCTGTAGATATATAACGATAATCGCCATATGATTTAATGCATAAAATAAGCGGTTTATCTACAGTTTCCGCAGATTGCAAAGCTGGAATTACCGAAGTATTAATTCTGTTTTTAATTTTAGCAGAATTTGCTTCCAGAGTTGTTTTATCGAGCTTTAAAATAATTTTAAACAAATCAATTTCCAAAACAGGTTTCAGGATATAATCAAAAACACCGTATTGAATAGCATCAAAAGCAAGCTCTTTTGCAGAAGTCGCAACAATTATTTTAGGCACTTCTGTAAGATATCGATGCAACTCGCTAATGAAGGAGAGCGATAAATTACTGGACAATTCTGCGGGATCAATTTCTAAAAAAATAAAAGAAGGTTTATGTTCTAAAACCAAATTCAATCCGTCCTGATAATTTGTAGCCGTTGCAATACAGGTAAGTTCTGAAAACTCTTCGGCCAGCGCATGAGTTTTCAAAATATCTTCAGCGTTATCATCAATAATAATATAGGAATACTTTTTCAATATTATTTTTAAAAATGGTGTTTAGACTTTGTATGCGCATCTAATTTACACAATTCCGTTAATCAAACATTTCATTGTTAATAAGTATAAACGAATGTTAAAATAATGAGATAAACACGCCAATGTAAAATTAAAAAATCCCAAACTCCGGTTGGAATTTGGGATTTATATATTGATTTAAAAAAAATTTACATTTTCATCAACCAGTTTTTCATAGAAACTTCGTTTTCAATAATATCTTTCAATTCATAAATTTTTACACGATCTTGTTTCATTGTATCTCTATGACGAATTGTTACTGTTTCATCATCAATTGTTTGGTGATCTACAGTAATACAAAACGGAGTTCCAAGTGCATCTTGTCTTCTGTAACGACGGCCTACTGCATCTTTTTCATCATAAGCTACACTGAAATCCCATTTCAAATCTTCAATGATTTTTTTAGCAATTTCAGGTAAACCGTCTTTTTTAACCAACGGCAAAACTGCTGCTTTTGTTGGTGCCAAAACTGCCGGTAATTTCAATACTGTTCTTGTTGAACCATCTTCTAAAGCTTCTTCTTGTAATGAAGTAGCAAAAACAGCCAGGAACATACGATCTAAACCTACTGAAGTTTCGACTACATACGGCACGTAGTTTTCATTTAGTTCAGGATCAAAATATTGTAATTTTCTACCAGAATATTGTTCGTGTGCTTTTAAATCAAAATCTGTACGAGAGTGAATTCCTTCTAATTCTTTAAATCCGAATGGGAAATTAAACTCAATATCTGCGGCAGCATTAGCGTAATGTGCCAATTTTTCGTGATCATGAAAACGGTAATTCTCTTTTCCTAATCCCAAAGATAAATGCCAGTTTAAACGGGCTTCTTTCCAATGATGATACCATTTCATTTCTTCACCCGGACGAACAAAAAATTGCATTTCCATTTGTTCGAATTCACGCATACGGAAAATGAATTGTCTTGCAACGATTTCATTTCTAAACGCTTTACCTGTTTGAGCAATTCCAAAAGGAACTTTCATACGACCAGATTTCTGAACATTCAGGAAATTCACAAAAATACCCTGAGCTGTTTCCGGACGTAAATATAAATCCATTGCAGAATCTGCAGAAGCTCCTAATTTTGTTCCGAACATTAGGTTGAATTGCTTAACATCTGTCCAGTTTCTTGAACCGGTTTCAGGATCAGCAATTTCCAATTCTTCGATTAAAGCTTTTACATCCTGAAGATCTTCGCTCATCCCTTTTGCAAGTCTTGATAAAATTTCTTTATATTTTGAAAGATATTCTACAACACGAGCATTTGTGGTAACAAATTCTTCTTCATTAAAAGCATCTCCAAAACGAGCTTTTGCTTTTTCAATTTCTTTTTGAGCTTTTTGATTTAGCTTTTCAGCATAATCTTCTACTAAAACATCAGCTCTATATCTTTTTTTTGAATCTTTATTATCAATTAATGGGTCATTAAATGCATCAACGTGGCCTGAAGCTTTCCAGGTTGTTGGATGCATCAATATTGCAGCATCAAGGCCGACAATATTCTCGTTCATCTGAACCATTGATTTCCACCAATATTCACGGATATTCTTTTTTAATTCGACTCCATTTTGTGCATAATCATATACTGCACTTAATCCGTCGTATACTTCGCTTGACGGAAAAATAAATCCGTACTCTTTTGCGTGCGAAACCACATTCTTAAATATATCTTCTTGTTTTGCCATAGTGATGCAAAAATATAAAAAGTACAATTAAAAAAAAGAAAAAATATAAAGATTGAAGCATTGATTTGGTTATTTTTGTAACTAAATTCTGTCTATTTGTGTTTAATTCGATTCTTAACCTGTTTTTCCCTAAAGTTTGTGCCGGATGTCGCAAACTTTTATTAGCAAGCGAAAATGTTTTATGCACAAATTGCCGTCATGAAATGCCTCTGACTCAATATCATTTGGACAGCAAAAATGAGGCTGTCAAAAAATTTTACGGCAAGATTGAAATCGAATATGCATCTGCATTTTTATATTTTAATAAAAAAGGAATAGTCCAGGAACTTATTCATAATCTAAAATACAAAGGACAGGAAGAAATTGGTACTATTTTAGGAAACTGGTATGTAGAGGATTTGAAAGAATTAAAATTAGAAACTCCTTTTGATATTATAATTCCGGTACCTTTACACAAAAGAAAATTTAAGGAACGGGGTTATAATCAGGTTACAACCTTTGGAAAAACTTTGGCACAAGGCTTAGAAATTGCTTATGATGATACTGTTTTATACCGAAAAAAGTATTCTAAAACACAATCCAAAAAAAATCTCTTGGGAAGATCAGAAAATATCGAAAATATATTTGATGTTCATTCTATAGAAAAGCATCAAAACAAGCATTTATTAATTATTGATGATGTACTGACTACAGGCGCCACGCTTGAAGCCTGTTCGCGCGCTTTACTAAAAATTCCCGGAATTAAAATAAGCATTGTTTGTATGGCAATGGCAAACTCTTAAAATTTCATTTTTTTAAATACCAAATTCCAAAACACAATCATATTAAATTGAAATTTGGTATTTGAATATTGAGTTTTAATAAATGATTATTTTTTTGACGGTTCTTTGATCTCCATCAATAACTGTTACAAAATACATACCTGCTGCAGCATCTGATAATTGAATATCTTGTTTAAAGTTTGGTGTACTTTCGAAAGTATCTGAATATATTCTTTTGCCTAAAACATTATGCACAAAAACCTGAACTCCGGTTTTTGATTCGGTTGTAAATTGAACTGTAAAACTTCCCTTGTTTGGGTTTGGATAAAGAACAAAAGCAACATCATCAGGTTCTTTGACTCCTAAGGTAAATGTTTGACTACAAATATTAATCGATGCCGAATTCATAGTTCCAAATCTACCTGTAACGGCATCGCGAACTCTTAAAGTCCAGTTTCCTCCAGGGTTTTCTCCATTAAAAGCAGCTAAAGCATCAACCGGAAGAACGATTTGAGCTGTTGTTTTTGCGCAATCTAATTCAATCCCAGAATCATCATATTGCAATGATAATGTAGAATCTGTACCTGAACAGCCTTTATTAAATAACTGAACAACAGTTCCTGATGGACTAACGATTTGAATTTCCAGATCAGAAAATCGTGCATGTGTCACATTCAAATCGACACTTACATTTGACACAGTTTCTGTTGATGTTGGAACAGTGATAGTTCTTGATGTATAAGTACTTGAAGTTAGAATACTAAAAGAACTGCCAAAATTATAGGAATTACAGGTTGTTGTTGATGTATATCCTATAGCAAAAGATTTACTGTTTAAGGCGTAATAAATATTTGATGTTGGCTCAATCAAAATTCTGCAGCTTGTTGACGAAACCACACTTGTTGGAATCAAAATAGATTCTGAACCATCATTTGGAGTGTTTGCTGCTAAAAGTACAGGAAACGTTAAGCCTCCATCTGTAGATAATTTTATATTCACATTTGATGAACCTTCAAGATTGGCGGTATTGTTTACACTCCATGTAATGGTTTGAAAAGATCCTTGTGCCCAACTTAAATCAGCGATACTTTGAGAAGTAATTGCAAATGGCCCAGCTGAAGAAGATACATTTACAATCATTTCATCCGTATTTGTTTGAGCAGTACCAAAAACGCCATTATCCCTGGCTGTTAAAGTAAAATGCAATGTTCTTGCAATAGACGAAACAGATTCCCAGGTTGTTGTTAATCTATTTTGAAGAACAGAATTAAAACTTGGCATATATCGAACGAGCGAACTACCAGGCGCTACAGATCTAAACAGCGGCCCATCTGGTTTAGTGGCATATGCGATACTGTTTCCTCCTGAAGTTGTTGTTGCATTATCATTTTCTTCCCAATTATAAGTAGTGGTACCACCTTGAACATTTGAACCTGTACCAGTTAAAACGAAAGGTGTACTAATTGGAATTGTATAATCTGCCCCCGCACCAATTGCTGGCGGATTATTTGTCAATGCTGTACTAACCGGACAGCTTTTTCCTGCAAGATTATTTTGAATTTGCAAAATACTAACATAAGCAAAATAGTCGTCAGAATTGTTTTGAACATTATAATCTGTTATTCCGGCATATCCCATAATAGTAGAGCCACTTCCCGGTTCTACATTTACGCTGGTTCTTTCTCCTGCATCGTATGAAAAAGTATGATTTGCTCCTAATTGATGTCCTATTTCGTGAACCACAAAATCAATATCAAATGTATCTCCTTCAGGTTTTCCATCAGATGGTGAGGTGTACGCGCTTCCTTTTTCAGAATTTACACAAACACAGCCAATACAATTTGCATTACCGCCGCCTCCAGAAGCTCCAAATAAATGACCAATATCATAATTTCCTTCTCCAATAACATTAGTTAATGTACTTTGCACTTCCTGGTTCCATGCGCCATCTACTCCTACTCCCGCATTTGAATAAGGATCCGTTGAGGCATCTGTATAAATTACGGCATCATTGTTTGTAATTAAAACAAGGTGTAATGCCAAATCTTTATTTAAAACTCCATTAACTCGTGTCAGAGTTGCATTCATTCCTGCTAATGCCCCCAGTTTTGTGCCTCCAAAATACGAAGTATATTCGCCGGTACATGACAATGCCAATCGCATTGTTTTAAAAACTTTGTTATTTGAAGTTATTTTTGCAGTTTTCGCAGAAATATCAGTATCAGACTTTATATCAATAGTTTTACAAATTAATTTCGCACTTTCAGCCTTATTTGAAGTAAACAAAACATATTGTGTTTTATCATCTGGATCTTGTTCAATAAATTCAGCAGGTTTATCGGCTCGAATTACCATTGTTTGTGTGCCAATCGGTGAAACGCTAAAGTGTATTTTTGCCGATTTATCGTCTATCCCACGGCCTTCGTAAGCTTTAATTTCAGGATATTTTGCCTGTAATTCAGGATCAAAATTTGAAAATTCCCAAACTGAAAATCTTTCCAAAACACCTTCCGAATTAGGAATTGTAATTTCTGAAGTACTATTTTTTGAACTTTTATTGGTTGCCGATGAAAGTTTTGCTTTCAGAAAACCTGAATTCAATTTATAATACAATTTATCTGAATCAGACGAATTTATATTTTTATTCAAAACTGAACCGGAACTCCTTTGCCATAAATCATCATTTTGAGCATGAACTTTGACACAACAAAAAATAAGTAATAAAAATAGTAGCTGTTTATTCATACTCAAGGGATTTAGAAAAATCAAAATTAAGTGAATTAAATTAAATTCTTACATATATACGACAATTAATGGTTTTTTATCGACCAGCGAACCCATTATCCTAAAAAGCGACTTTATTATCTTAAAAAATCAATTAATGTTAGTGTCAAATTTAAAATAGATAGCATAAATTTGCACCATCCTAAACAATTTGCTTTGAAGCTCTTTCATTCTATAAACGATTTTCAATCAACCAAGAAAACTATTCTAACTCTTGGTACCTTTGATGGCGTACATATTGGTCACAAAAAAATTTTAGAACGAATTACCCAAAATACTGAAAACGGAAAATACGAAAGTTTAGTGCTTACTTTTTTTCCGCATCCGCGAATGGTACTACAGGAAAAATCAGAGATAAAACTTTTAAATACGATTGCCGAAAAATCGAAACTACTCGAAGAAACCGGAATAGAAAATCTTGTTATTCATCCATTTAATGAAAGTTTCTCGAGATTAACAGCCGAAGAATTCGTTCATTCTATTTTAGTTGATCGGTTTCATATTCAAAAAATAATTATTGGACATGATCACCGTTTTGGAAGAAACAGAACGGCGAATATTGATGATCTAATTGCTTTTGGTGCTGAATATGGTTTTGAAGTTGAGCAAATTTCGGCACAGGAAATTCAGGATGTTTCGGTAAGTTCTACCAAAATCAGAAAAGCTTTGGATGAAGGAAATATAACTTTGGCCAATGATTATTTGGGTTATGCTTATTTTTTAAGCGGCGAAGTTGTAAAAGGAAAACAATTAGGAAGAACAATCGGTTTTCCAACGGCCAATATCCAAATTGAAGAAGATTATAAAAAAATCCCTAAAAATGGTGTTTATATCGTGAAAACCTTTATTGATAACGCAGCCATTTTCGGAATGATGAATATTGGTTTTAATCCAACAGTAAATGGGCAAAAGCAAACTATCGAGGTCAATCTTTTTGATTTTGATGCTGATATCTATGGTCAGAAATTAGAAATCTCTTTATTGGAATATATTCGGGAAGAACAAAAATTCGGCTCTGTCGATTTACTTAAGGAACAATTAAATCAGGATAAAAAAACTGCCTTAGACTTTGTGGGGCAACTTTAGGAATATTTTCTATTCATTTTTTATAACTATTTTTTCTTGCAGATTATAATATGTGTAGTCCCTACGGGACAAAATTGCGCTATCTAATATTTTTTTTCTACCAATAGATAATCTCTCCGAGATATTTTAAGATTTTCCATGCCGAGACAAATCCGATATCTAACTATATTTTCTACCAATCTCTTCGAGATATTTTTAACGTTTGAATATTCTGCGAAATACTAGGTTAGTTACATATTGGTAAAAAGCGAACAAAATCCTCAGAAATGTCCCGTATGGACTACATTTAGAAATAATGTATTTACGCTGTCTATAGTTTCTGTCATTAAAAAAACTTTGTACTTCTTTTTTTAGTAAATTTGATATACAACTCTGTTTGTCAACAATTTACTATTAACCTCATTAAAAATAACCACTATGAAATTACCTAAAGAAATACGCAACGGTTTTTTAATTTTCCTGGGAATTGGCATTTATTTTTTATTGATGAATGTATTAGGATTAGCTGATTTATTTTATTTACGTACCTTAAATGTACTGTTCATATTTTATGGCGTAAACAGGACAATGCAAATGAATCTTAATGAAGGAGAAAGTGATTTTGTGTCAAACGCAGTTTCTGCCATAACAACATCTGTAGTTGGTGTATCTATGAGTGTTTTTGGCTTGCTAGTTTACAGTTATGCACGAGGTGGTGATGCCTATGTAAAAACATTGTCTGAAGCCTTTATGTTTGGAGGAAATCCATCTGTACCAACTTATTGCATTTGTTTATTATTTGAAGGACTTGCCTCTTCTGTTATTGTAACTTTAATGATGATGTTGTATTGGAACAATAAATATGCAGCCGATTAATTTTTTAGAATAAAATATATAATTTAAACACTCTAAAATCATAAAAAGATATAATTATATGATTTTAGAGTGTTTCTTTTTTGAAAATAACTGTCAATTGTTCATTTACAGAATTCGGCATTGGTTGATTAGAACAATTTCGTTACTTTTGAAGCTTCAAAAACAATGTACCTAATGAGTATTACAAAACACAACTGGACAAAAGACGAGATAATCGCCATATATAATAAACCAATGATGGATTTGCTGTACGAAGCAGCAACAATTCACAGACAAAAACATGATCCGAACGTAGTTCAGGTATCTACATTACTATCGATTAAAACCGGAGGCTGTCCTGAAGATTGTGGCTATTGCCCGCAAGCTGCACGCTACAACACAGGAGTTGAAGGAAATGATTTGATGAGTGTGAGTCAGGTAAAAGCTCAGGCTTTGCGTGCAAAATCAAGCGGATCTTCTCGCGTTTGTATGGGAGCTGCCTGGAGAAATGTAAAAGATGGTGAAGAATTTGATCAGGTTCTTGAAATGGTTCGTACCATCAACAAATTAGACATGGAAGTTTGTTGTACTTTGGGTATGATTACCGAAAATCAGGCGCAGCGTTTGGCTGAAGCAGGTTTATATGCTTACAATCATAATTTAGATACTTCTGAAGAATATTATAAAGATGTAATTTCAACACGTGGTTTCGAAGACCGTCTGCAAACTATCGAAAATGTTCGTAAAACGAATGTTACGGTTTGTAGTGGTGGAATTATTGGAATGGGAGAAAGTATCGAAGACAGAGCAGGAATGCTTGTAGCGCTTTCGACTTTAAATCCACAACCTGAATCTGTGCCAATTAATGCTTTGGTTGCTGTTGAAGGAACTCCGATGGAAGAAGAAAAACCAGTTGAAATCTGGGAAATGATTCGTATGGTGGCTACCACAAGAATTGTAATGCCGGATACACAAGTACGTTTATCTGCAGGAAGAACGAATATGAGCCGCGAGGGACAAGCAATGTGCTTTTTTGCAGGTGCTAATTCTATCTTTGCAGGAGACAAATTACTTACAACACCAAATCCTGATGTACACGAAGACATGAAAATGTTTGAAATGTTAGGATTAATTCCGCAAAAGCCATTCACAAAAGTTTCGCAGCCAAAGACAGTTGAAGCATCAGATTCTCAATTTGCTCCTTTTGGCGAAAAACCAAAATGGTCAAGACCGGGACATACAATTGAAAGAAATCTTGAGGCTTCGATCAAATCAAAAATTTAAGTTATTGAGTTAATAAATCTCGAAAAATATTTTTAAATTGCTTATAACATGTGTTATAAGCAATTTTTTTATTTAACAGAGATGAATTTAAAACAAATCGAAAGGGTAAAAAAAATCTCAAAATCTGATTTTATTTCCCAATACGTAAAAAAACAAATTCCCGTTGTTATCGAAGAGCTGACTGAAGACTGGCCGGCTTATTCTAAATGGAAATTATCATATATGAAAGAAATCGCAGGTGATACTATCGTTCCTTTATACGATAACCGACCTGTAAACCACGAAGATGGCTTTAATGAAGCGCACACTAAAATGAAGATGAGCGACTACATTGATCTTTTAGAGTCTAAGCCAACAAACTACCGCATTTTCCTTTATAATTTAATGAAAGAAATACCAACGCTAAAAGACGACTTTTTATGGCCTGATATTGGCTTAAAATTAGTGAAGCAAATGCCTATGTTATTTTTTGGGGGAGAAAATTCAAAAGTTTTTATGCATTATGATATTGATTATTCTAATATTCTGCATTTTCATTTTCATGGAGAAAAACAATGTATGCTTTTTGCCCCGGATCAGTCCAAATATATGTACAAAGTTCCGCACGCTTTAATTTCGAGGGAAGACATCGATTTTGATGATCCTGATTATGAAAAATGGCCGGCCCTTAAAAATGCTGAAGGTTACATTACTAATCTTAAACATGGCGAAGTATTGTACATGCCAGAAGGATATTGGCATTATATGAAATATTTAACTCCCGGTTTTTCTATGAGTTTACGTGCTTTTCCAAAAAATATTGCCCATTTATCAAAAGCAGCTTATAATGTATTTATTATGCGGCATTTTGATGTTTTGATGCGAAAATTTAAAGGACAAAAATGGATTGACTATAAAAATGAAAAAGCAATTCAGAATACAAATGAAAATTTGGCAAAGTCTGCCTGATAGGAATAAAAAAGCCATTGTGAACTTAAAGGTTTACAATAGCTTTTTTATTACACCACTATTAGAATACCATTTTTGTAGTCGTTACATTTCCATTATCCAAAATTGTTTTAACCAACAAAACCTGATTAGATTGTAAATTGGATATCTGCAATTCTGTACTATCTATTTTCTTTTTATTATAAAGCAATTTTCCGGTTACATCAAAAACAAAAACCTCTGTAATGTTTTCTTTGGTTGATGTTACTTTGATGATTTTCTCTTTTGCAGAAACCAAAATTTTCTGTTCCACATCTTCAATAGCAAAGTTTTTCAAGGTTTTACTATTATTATAACGCAGTACAAAACGACCATCAAAAGTACCGGTTGAAGTTGTAAAGGTATAATTGCCGGTTCTTAAATCATGAATTGAATTGGTAGTTTTGTCTTCCAAATAAATAGCCTGATTAACCAGATTACCATCAACCTGATCTATAGAAATAGTAAAATTTCCGGAAATTGTACTTCTATATCCCAGCGGTACAATATCTGTATCCGAAAAAGGTACAGCGCGCCCCTGAATTACAAGTTTATGATCATTATTTACACTATAAAAATCCAAAAATGGATTACCATCAATTGTTTGACCGTCATATCTGGTTTCATAATCGTTGGTGGCTCCTTCAATATAACCAATCAAAATTTGTTTGAAGACTCCATTTTCATTAGTCATATTAAGCCATAACCGACTTTTTTCTACAAGTGCCGCTTTTGAAGTTTTTGCTGGTTTAAAAAACTGACTGTTTGAACCAAAACGCATCATATTTGTAAAAGTTACTGTGCCAGATGAGCTTGTTTCAGTAAAAAAACCTTGTCCGGCTGCTATTTTACCAGCTGGTATTTCACTATTATTTCCCGATGCTGCGGTTGCTGTTTTGGCTGCAACGCCCCCAGTCAAATTATAACTTGCGTAATCATCTGCATTGTATTTATAAGAAGTTCCAAATACTACGGGTGTGTTGTGTGTCCAAAAATATAAGGTTCCCGTTAAAATTGGATTATCCAAAATAAATTGATCGGCATCTACTGCTGAAGGATAAGGGTTTCCCAGCAAATAAAATTTTCCGCTATCTAATGTCCCACTGGTTACATTTCCATTATTAGGAACTCCAATAAAAGAAGCTGTATAATCGGCTCTGATTGTATTTGAATAAGTTTGCGGACCCCGAATTATATAACCTTCTCCAACAACCATAGTCGTACTTTTGTTTGTGATTATCCAATTAGTTCCACTATATCTAAAATATTTATCCCCCAGAGTTAATGGCGAAACATCAACCAGTTTTTGTGGGTTTACAGGAGTTGACCAATATACAAAATCGGCCTGGCGAATTTGCGGGGCTATTCGTTTGTAGATAATATTTCCGGTATTAATTACATTATTACGCTGAATTAAACTTGCATTATTCTCGAATACTAATTTTGCTCCTGTTCCGGATTCTACCGTAAGTCCATTGTCAATAAATAATGTATGTGCACTGTTTATTGTCACTTCTTTTCCCGCTTTTACTCTACAAGAACAACCACTTAAATCTGCTGTTGATTGATAGTTCTCGGCAAATTCAATGATATCAGAAGATACCGGTACGCTTCCTTTTGACCATGCTGTTCCATTCCACGTATTTATATCCGGTGCTTTTATTACAATACTAACTGTTGGTAATGAAGTGCAATTTACACCATCTTGTGCAGTAAAAGTGTATGTGCCGGGAGCTAAATTAGCAATGGTATAATTAGAGCTCGAAACTGAATAAGCTTGTGTTGATGAGCCGCTTTGGTTAATTTGTCCATTTGTTGCAGATACAAATCCGTTAAGTTCTACACTTCCTGTTGAAACAACACAAGTTGGTTGTGTAATAGCAACAACATTGGGTGTCGGTAATGTAGAATTAACGGTAACAGTAGTGGCTGAAGAGGAAAGACTTTGACATCCTGTGGCATTTGTTACCTGAACAGAATAATTTCCAGATGTTGTTACCACTATACTTTTTGTAGTTACACCCGTTGACCATAAATAACTTGTTCCGGTAATGGAAGTTAATGTGACATTTCCACCATCACAAAATGTTGTAGCGCCGCTTGTAGATATTGTAGGAACAGCAGGTCTGGCATTAACCGTTGCAAAAATAGTTTTTGAACTGGTGTAAACAGATCCTCCATAAGTAGTAGTATAGGTAAGATTGGCTTCATAAGAACCTGATATAGCATTTGCAAAAGACACCACTGATTGTTTATCAGGATAGTTTACAAATGATGCAGCACCGGGAAGTTTGATAGACCAATGCCAGTTCAACGTGGCTCCGTCTGCTCCATCTTTTGCTGCCGTAAAATTAAGAGTGCTCCCTTCACAAACTGGCGCATTACTTGTAGGGTTTGATTGCAAAGTTCCTCCTAAATTATTAAGCTGCTCAAAAGTATATTCAGCATTGCCACTTCCTACACAGACTGCAAATTTTACCGTACCGATATATAATGCAACCTGATTTGAACATCCGCCACCTGTGTCATCAATTCTTCCTGGTGGATTAATATCCACGACTGTCCCCGCTGGAAAACGAATAGAGCTTTGATTTGTATTAAAATCCAGTACACCATTAATAGTAACAACCAGAATATTTCCTGCAGAAGTTGATACTATTGGATCTCCTGAAGCCAATAACGTTCCGTTTATCGTTAACGATTTTATTGAAACATTTGTGCTAAGTGTTATTGTTGATCCGGAAGCAATAATAACATCATCATTTATAGTAGGTATTGTTCCGCCAATCCATGATGTTGCAGCTGTCCAATTTCCCGTTCCTGTACTTGTTATGGTAGCTCCATTTGAAAATCCAAAACAAAATAACATTGAAAAAATAAAAAGTAATTTTCGGTTCATCTCACGTGGTATTTAAATTTAACAATAGATCTTTTTAGTAAATTATTTTCAAAAAAAGCTCCTAAGAATGATGCTTTTTTTAGTCCATCCCTGAGGAAATTTTAAGGTCTTTTTATCACCTTTTTTTTCCTCAAAACGCCATAAACAATTTACAATTTTCTATTAACCAATGTTAAATTAACACCCTGTATTTCAGTTAATTAAACGCGATTTTGCTATTTTAAGTTATTTCTCATAAATACTTTTTTTTTAAGTAATTCATCATATGAAAAATGCAAATCATCTGATTTTATAAATATGCATTTTTCATTATTTTTCAAAAATTATAATAATTTGAAAAAAAATTATGTTAAAAATAAATTTAACCCAAAAAAAAACGTCTGGAAAACAATATTGGGTCGAAATTTTATTTAAAAAATAGTCGTTCTTTAAACGCGAAATAGCGACTCAAAATGGAAGCTAAAAACATACTAAAATAAAATTTTACGTGTTGAATGATATCCGTTTTTCAACGATATTTTTAATAGCAAAATTTGATTTTTGGCAGATAGATTTTCAATAGTAAATCTGGAGTTTTCTATCTTGGTTTTCCTGTAGATTTGTTTACCCGAAATGTCAAAAATTTGAATATCCTTAATATCATTTTTGTTTGCGTCGACAATTATATTATTGTTGTTTACAAAAACTGATATTTGATTTAATTCTTTCTCCGGATTATCTGTTTTTAAATCTTTACTAATAAAATTCAACTCAAAACGTTCATTAAAATTTCCCTTTTTTGTAGAAAATGAATAGGGAGATTCTTTTAGATCATGTTTAATTTTCAAGTCCTTATCTTCAATAAAAACATTTAGATTACTAAACAGTCCATCATCATGGTCAATACTAACATTAAATTCGCCCTCGATAGCGCTTGAATAGCCTAACAAAATAGAATCAGTATCTTCAAAAGGCAAACCTCTGCCCTGAATTACTAATTTTTTATTTTCAACAACACTATAAAAATCTACAAATTGATTTCCATTAAAAGATTCCGCATCATAACTTTCATCATATAAATTGGTTGCGCCGTTTATATATCCTAATAAAATCTGTTTAAAAACACCTTCGTTATTTTTAAGGTTTAACCAAATTCTATGTTTTTCGACAATATTTTCTTTTGTTTTAGCTTGTTTAAAAAAAGCAGAATTTCGACCAGCAATGCGCATACTATTATTGAATTCAGCAATTTCGGAATTTTTACTGATTACAAAAAATGCTTGTCCTGAGGCAATAGTTCCATCGGGAATACTTTCATTTATACCTACTGAAACTGCGCCACGTGTACCAATACCTCCCAGCAAATTGTAAGCAGCATAATCATCAGATGTATATTTATTATTAGTTATTGGTGTATTATGTGTCCAGAAATAAAGAGTTCCTAAAATATTTGACGTATTGTTTGTCAAAAAAGCGCCGGCACTTATTGCTGATGGATATGGATTGCCAATTAAATTAAAGCCATTTTGTTTTTTCAAACTCACCTCTACTTTTCCATTAGCCGGAACACCTTTAAATGTAGCTTCAAATTTTGAAGGTTTTGTGGTAGAAAAATGCTGCGGACCACGGATACTATATCCTTTACCAGAAATCATAGTATTTGATGCGTTTTCTATTTTCCATTTATCCAGAACAGCATCATAAGAAAAAAACTTATCCAGCAAAGTACCTGGTGAAACATTAATTAGTTTTTCATTATAAACAGGCGAAGACCAATAAGTATAATCGAATTTTAATATTGGTGAAGATTCTCTTTTAACATTAGCAATACCAGTATTTACAATATCATTGTCCCTTTGATATAAACTTGCTGTATTTTCTAAAATTAAAGTACCAAGACCAGAATAATCAAACTCAATTGCTAGAGTATTTCCGTTTAAAAGTGTTACTGTTTTACCTTCGTTAATATAACAGCTGCAAATATTTGAAGAAGTTAAGGCGGGATAATCATCTTGAAAATAGATTTGCTTTCCGCCCGACGGTAAACCATTTGACCAGCTGTGGCCATTCCAAATTGATGAATCCAAACAAAGGTTCAAACGCGCAATTCTGTGTTTGGATATTCCTGATACAGAATTGAAATCTCCCCCGATCATTACTTTAAAATCTGATGTGAAGGCCATCGTGTATAATTTACTATTTAAACGGGCATCAAAAGAAACATCATAATCTCCTGTTTTTAAAAGTCTTATTAATCGTAACGAAATGGCATTTTTATAAGTTCCCGAAAAAGTTCCACCCACCAGAATACGATCATCTGGCTGTACTAAAATACTTCGCACATCTCCTTTATTAAAACCTGTACCAGAATCAAAAGCTGTATCTAAACTTCCATTAGAATTTAATCGGAGAATTCGCTTTTGGGAAATACCATTATAAAATAAAAAACTTCCTCCAACAATAATTTTCCCATCAGACTGCAATGCCATTGCATAAATGTAGTTGTCGAAACCTGTTCCAATATTGAAACTGGAATCAATACTCCCATCCGGCTTTAACCTAACTAGTCGTGCCGCAGGATATCCATTAAAACTATTGAATCTTCCACCAAGCAATATTTTCCCATCAGGCTGAATCAAAATAACTTCAATAATACCATCAGCACCATGTCCAACATTAAAACTTAGATCCCGAGTTCCATCAGGCAATAATCTTACTATTCGAGTTGCGGGATTGGCAGCACCATTGTAATTTGTAAAACTCCCCGCCGCAATTATTTTCCCATCAGACTGAGTTGCCAAAGCATAAACCTGACTATTAAAACCGGAACCGATATTAAATGATTGATCAACTGATCCGTCAGACAAAATTCTAATTATCCGATTACAAGCTGTCTCATTATATTTCGTGAAATTTCCGCCAAGAATAATTTTTCCATCAGGTTGCAAAACGGCTGTTTTAATTAAATTATTAGCACCTGATTGCATCAAATTAAAACTTTCATCATAAGTTCCATCTTCTGAAAGCCGAACAATTCTTGAAGCCTGAATACCATTAAACTTTTTAAAATTTCCAAATACCATTGTTTGTTTATTTTCCAGTGGAATCACTTTATAAACAGAATTATCAAGACCAATTCCTGCCGATAGATAGGCTGTATCGTATTCGCCTCCCGGATTAATTTTTGCCAATCGACCTTGATTTAATCCGTCGAAAACAGAAAATGAACCACCAACATACCAAGATCCTTCACTATCTTTGTCTAAAGCCAAAACTGATGCTGTTGCAGCCCCCGAACCAAAATCCAAATCAGTTCTAATAGTTCCGTCGCGGTTTAAAATACAAACCCGATTAACCTCAGTTCCATTATAAAAACCTGTAAAAGATCCTCCAATCATTATATTACCAGAAGTATCTGTTTTTATAACCTGCACTGCGCCACCATTAAATCCCGATCCTGATAAAAAAGTCGAATCTAAACTTCCGTCTTCATTAATTCGAATAATTCTATTTGTCAAAATTTCATTATAACTGGTAAATTTTCCACCTAATAACACTTTTCCATCCGATTGTATAGACATCGCATTTACATCATCGTTAAATCCTGTTCCGATATTAAAACTTTCATCAACTCTTCCATCTGGAAATAATTTTACTATTTTATTAGAAGGGATTCCATTGAATGTTGTAAAATTACCGGACAAGACTATTTTTCCGTCAGATAAAATTTCGACGTTTGTAATATTTGATGTTGTGCCAATTCCTGTATTAAATGTGGTATCGATCGCGCCATTGGGCAAAATACGTGCAATTCTATTTACGGTAATACCATTGTATTTTGTAAAACTGCCCACAATGATAATTTTTCCATCAGCCTGTTCACAAACATCATAGATAATTCCGGTTGTTGCACCAATCGTTGTATTAAATGAAGCATCATAGGAGCCATCTGGATTTAATCTGACAACTCTTCCTGAGTTATTTCCGTTATAAGATGTAAAGCTTCCGCCAACGATTATCTTTCCGTCTCTTTGAATATGCGAAGTATAAACTTTACCGTTGAATCCTGCGCCGACATGAAAATTTTCATCAATTACACCTTCTGGATTTAAGCGGGTAAAATAAGGAGAAGAGATTCCGTTAAGATTCAGATAATCTCCGCCGACAATTAGGTATTGATCAGATTGTATTGATAAAGTTCGAACTGTATTATCAAAACCATCCCCGTTTAGTCCATCATCGATGGTATTAAAATAAGTATCTACTTTGCCTTGTTGAGCCAAAAGTTCCTGATTAATAAAAGGCAAAAAGAGTATCAGGGAAAAAAGTATTTTTTTTATCAAAATCAATAAAATTTAGTCAAATAATTATTTTGTAAGAATCGGACTAAAATTATAATTCATTTTGAAACCTTGCAATACCCACTTACCGTGATTTTTCAGGTAATTTTTTATGGTTAGTTTGATGTCAAAAAACAAAAAAGACGCACATAATTGTGCGTCTTTTTGAAATAAATTAATTTATATTTTAATTAAAAATAATCTTTTTAGTTACTGTAAAGTCATTATCAAGAGTAACTTTTACCAGCAATACCTGATTGGCCGATTGCAGGTTTTGTATTTGAAGTTCAGTTGTGCCTGCTTTCTTTTTGCTGTAAAGCAGTTTTCCTGAAATATCAAAAACCGTTACCTCTTTTATGTTTTCTGTTGAAGAAGTTACTTTGATGGTTTTGTCTTTTACAGAAACCAGAAGTCCGTTTTCAACATTCTCAAAATCTCCCGTTCCAAGTGTTTTGTTGGTGTAACGCAATACCAAACGATCGGCGAAAATTCCTTTCTCAGTAGTAAAGGTATAATCGCTTGCTGTTAAATCGTGTATTACCCCGGTTTTCTTGTCTTCTATATAAACGGCATGGCTGCTCAAATCGCCATCAGCCTTATCAATAGAAATCGTAAAATCACCGGCTATGGTTGTATTGTATCCCAAAGGAACCTGATCTGCATCTGTAAAAGGCAGGGCACGTCCCTGGATCACATAGTTGTTTCCGTTGTCAACACTATAGAAATCAACATACGGATTGGCATTAAAACTCACCCCGTCATACCTGTCTTCGTACTCATTGGTTGCCCCTTGCACGTAACCTACCAGCATTTGCTTGAATACTCCTTTTGTATTGGTCATATTCAGCCATACGCGGTGTGCTTCAGTGGTTTCTTTTGATGCTGATTTGAAAAACTGCGTGTTATCGGCAGCTCCAAGTCGCATGTCATTGTTAAAGGTCACCGTTCCGCCAGCTTTGGAAACTGCAAAAAAGGATTGTCCGGCTCCTATGAATCCAGATGGTTCCTCATTGTTGCTCCCGGGAGTCCCTCCGGTAATGGCACGTTCTTTTACCACCGTGCTTCCCGTTAAATTATAACTGGCATAATCATCTGAAGTATATGTGGATACACCTGTTAGGGTAACCGGTGTATTATGGGTCCAGAAATACAGGGTTCCCTCTAAAAGAGCTGTATTTTGGTCCAAGAATTTTTTGGCGCTCAGGGCAGAAGGATATGGATTTCCAATCAAATAAGGTTTGCCTGCTGTTAGTGTTTCACCTAAAATTACACCATTGTTGGGCACGCCATTAAATTCGGCTGGATAATCTGTTTTTACGGTCAGCGAATAGGTTTGCGGCCCACGGATGATGTATCCCTTACCTATTTTCATAACCGTGTTTTTATTGGTAATGACCCAATTATCGCCGCTGTATCCGAAATATTTATCTCCTAATGTCAATGGGGAAACATCAACCAGTTTTTGCGGAGTTACCGGTGTTGACCAGTATACGAAATCACCTCGACGAATTTTAGCGGCAATACGTTTGTATTTTATGTTTCCTGAGTTCACGGCATTATCGTTTACCTGAACAAGGCTTGAATGGTTCTCGAATGTCAACGATGCGGTTGGTGAAACCGTAAGTGCGTTTACAACCGTTAGTGTATAGTTTGAAGGTACTGTTATGGCTATTCCCGGATTTATGGTAAGGGAGCAGGCAGTCAAATCAGAAGCTATTGTAAAGGCTCCTGCAATAATAGCCGCTTTGCTGGCATCAGGGGTGCCATGTGACCACGCCGTGCCACTCCAGGTTGTAGAAGATTGGTTGGTGATAACAACGTTTCCTGTAGATGGTGATTTACAACCAACGCTATTTGTTACTCTAAAAGTATAGGTTCCGACCGCAAGACCAGTTACTGTATAACTGGTTCCCGAACCAGATGTTGTAACTGCGCCGGGATTTCTTTCTAATGTCCAGGTACCAGAAGGCATATCTGTTAATGTCACGGTTCCTTGGGCAGTACAGGTTACAGGTGTTGGAGTTCCTGTTGTAGGTGGTGTTAATAAAATAGTTGTCGTTGCAATGTTATCATTATTTGTAGCTCCAGAAATATCTTCAATTATATTTAGTGAAGGATCTTTTCCGGTTACTTTTGCTGAATTGACAACTCGGCCAGCGGCCACATCAGCAGCTGTAATTGTATAAGTACCAGTTAATGTCGCTTTTGCTCCTGGAGCCAGCGAAGCAATTGGATTGCCTGTAATAGTTGGCACCAATGGATCAGTAACAGTGATATCCGTAATTGGCACATCTCTGGTGTTGGTAACTTCAAAAGTATAATTGATTTTATCGCCTAATTTGCCACAAGATGACATTGAGGCTTTTTTAACAAGACTTAGTTCTGCAATTTTTAATGAATTACTATTAAAAGCAATAAAGGCACAATCTGAACTCCCTGAAAAAGTAACTACAAAGCGATCTACCGATGCTGCATTAGAAGCATTAATACCAAATGCACTTGCTTCAATTCCTAACATTCTGATATCCCTTGTTGCTGCAGGACTAAAAGCGACAGCACCATTATCAGCCCTAAATAAATCAAGGCTATAAGTACCAATTGCTGTTACTGTATCAAATTTTATAGATAAAACCGTCCCCACTGTGTTTCCTGCCGCATCTATAAATTTAAAGGTATCAAATTGACCTCCTGGTTCTGCTACCTGTGTTACAATTATATCAGGAACATTATCATTTAAACCGTTAATATTTATATTGTTGGTTCCAATTTTAAATTCGGCTACACCTGCTTTTATATTGGCAATACCTGTTCCAAGACTCAAACCATTGGTCCCATCTGTAAGTCTGGAAGCAAGTTCAGCTCCTGTAGAGGTTGTTCCGGTTAATGCAGGACGTAAGAAGGCACTACCTGCCGATTCGTCTATCATTGAGCCTTGCAAATAATACATATTTGTGTCTAATCCTAAAGTTTGAATTTTTAACGCCCTAAATTTTTGAGCATTAAAAGTTACTCCATTAGTAGTTAGTACATTATCATTAACACCTGTAGAATAAGTTACACCGTTCCATGAAAAAGCCAATAAATTATTCTCTCTGTCGGGTCTGTTTCCTGATACTGTTACAGCATTTGATGTCCAATATCCTTTCCAGTCGGTGTGGATTCTTGAGACAGGAATAATGGTGCTTTGGCTTAACACATTAAAGGAAACCAGAAAAAAAAGTATTCCTATATTTTTAAAAAATAAAGAACGAATGGTTAAAAGTATTTTTGGGGACATACAATTTAGGTTTGGTTATAGTTTCTTTGGGGCAATTATGAATTATTAGTTTTTTGATTTTAATTTTAAAATATGACTATCTGCATTTGATTATTTATTGCAATTATCATTATCCAAAAAAATCCAACAACTTTCGCTGTCGGATTTAGTATTAAATTTGATATATTATCTAAACATTGATTTTAGTGTATTTATATGTTCATTTTCTAAGATCACTTTTACAAGAATTATTTGTTGACTAATGCCAAGATTGCTAATAGTTAATTGTGTATCACTAACTTGTTTTTTCTTGTATAATAATTTGCCTGAAATATCATAGATATAAACCGTATCAATATTTTCTCTTGGTGAATTTATCGTTATCGTTTTATTTTGAACTCCAACTACAACAGTTTCTGCTGCACTTTCAAAATCTCCTGTTCCTAATGTTTTATTTGTATAACGCAGAACAAAACGGTCATTAAAAGTGCCTATAGCTGTAGTAAACTTGTAATCGGTCTGAGATAAATTAGTAATAGTTCCTAATGTTTTATCTTCAATAAAAATACTTTTGCTTGCTAAATCACCATCTGCATTATCAATTGCAATTGTAAAATCTCCAGCAATTGTAGATGAATATCCTAATGGCACAACATCACTATTGTCTAGTGGCAAAGCACGCCCCTGAATGGATAATAATGTTGATTCATTATAAATGCTATAGAAATTCACATAGGCATTCTGATTAAAAACTGCCCCGTCAAAATCATTATCAAAATCGTTAGTTGCTCCGTCAACATATCCAATTAAAGTTTGCTTAAAAGCACCTTGATCATTGGTTAAATTAAGCCATACACGATGTTTTTCTAAACTTGCAGCTTTAAAGAACTGAGAGTTATTTCCAATAGCACGCATACTATTGTTAAAGTATGCATTACCAGCTGTTTTTGTAACTGCAAAGAATGATTGCCCGACAGCAATTTTCCCTAGTGGAACATCAGTGTTGACCCCGCCAGTTTTTGAGCTTTCTGCCTTTGTTGCTATTCCTCCAAGTCTGTTATAAGCAGCATAATCATCAGAAGTATATTTGTTATTCGTGATTTTTGTATTATGCGTCCAGAAATATATAGTTCCTTCTAAAAATGAATTGTTTATGTTTGATAAAAAAGCATCTGCATCTAATGCTGATGGATATGGATTACCAATTAATTGAGGACTACCAGCCTTAAGTGTTTCACCAGTTATAATTCCATTGTTTGGGATACCAATAAAATTTACAGGCTGGGCATAAGTCGTTCCTGTCCAATAGTCTTTACCATTTGGATAAATGCTATTTGGTTTAGGAACACGAATAATGTATCCTTTTCCTGCTTTCATTACGTTATTACCATTTTCAATTGCCCATGAAGTTCCATTATAGGACATATACTTGTCACCTAAGGTATTTGGAGATAATACTTTTAATTTTTGTCCTATAACAGGAGATGACCAATAGGTATAATCGAAGTTTTTCATAGGAGTCGAAATACGTTCTATTTGAAACGAATCAGCAGATCCTGTATATGTGGCAGTATTATTTGTTTGTACTAATGATCCGTTGTTTTTTATAACCAGTTTAGCATTTGTATTTACAATAATATTTTCGTTAACTGTTAATGTTAAATCAGCAGGTATTGTAAAAGTTTTACCTGCAGCAACTGTACAAGAACAAACTTCCAAATTTCCGGTTAAGGTTAAATCATTATTTACAATTATTGAAGAACCTTTTGGAATTACATTCGTCGATCCGTCATACACAGAAGGTGCATCAATAAAATTAATGGCAACATTTGCATCTCCACCATCTTCTCTTAAACGTACTTCAACTTTTGAGCTCGCATTTAAAGCGTAAGTTTTTCCATCATTAATTAATGTTGATGCAGTAGTATAACCATTTTGAGTAAAGATTTTTGTTCCATCTATATAAATCTCAGCAACATCATCACAGTTTACTAATTGTATTTGGTAACGACCACAAGCAAAACCCTGGCGCTTATATGTAATTGCAAATTGATCGACATCTATTGGAGCTCCTTGCCAGCCTGAGTAATAAGAAGGTGATTTTGTTTTGTTCCAGAATGTCTGCGTGTTGATATTTAAATTAGAATCTACGTAAGTACCTGCATAACTTGCTGCTACTAATGAAATGTCTGGCAGTGTAAAACCATAAACGTTCCATTTATAATCTCCAAACGGAAAAGTAGTATCGCCTTTTACAGTACCGTACGAAAATGAAACTCTCGCAGATTGTGCATTTTCATAATATTCCAATACAAAATTATGAGTTCCGGCTGTTAAAGTATATTGTGCTGCGTATCTGATATAACTGTGATCACCCCATGAATTTGCAGGACTCATAGTAACCAAATTTCCATCAATATACAATCGAACACCGTCATCTCCTCCAATATTAAAACTGTAGGTTTCTGTTGTTGTCACGTTAGTTTGCATTAAATAACGAACAAGAAATTTGTCGCTTGGTACAGTACCACAAAAGTTGTTTCCTTCTACAGTTGTATCTCCGGTAATGGTACTTTCACCAACATTTCTGTCAAAAATTGCTTTTTCGGCTATAGATCCTATATAGGTTGTTGCTAAAGGTGTATTACCTGTGTAAGTATAAACAAAACCTTTCCAGTAGTTCATTCCGGCAGTTGGCGTAGCAGTACATAAGGGTGCTGTTCCGTTTACATAAACTGTTGCAGAAGAATAATTTGAATTTGCATTACGTAATGTGTATGTAAATGTAGCTGTTCCCGTAAAATTACTCGCTGGTGTAAAAGTGATATTAGTTGTACCGTTTACAGTTACAGTTCCGTTTGAGGGTTGTGTAACAGTAATTGCTTGTAAAGCAGAACCACCAACAACATCATTTGCTAACATTGGAATCACTACAGCTGCATTAATTGGAGTTGATATAAAATCATCATTTGCAGTTAGGGTTTTAATGTCTTTTACCGTACCAGTTATAGCAGGACCTTCACTATTACCATTTCCGTTTTTTATTTCGAAAGTATTATAAGTGCTGTAAACATAAAATCTTACATAGACAGTTTCTGTATTAAGCACCGGGTTTGTATCCGAAGAAAAAGTACCACTTAAATTAGTCCAATTCGAAGCACTACTTGTTTCAGGAATCAAGACTTTAACTCCTGTTGCAAAATTGACATCTTTCGAATATCTAACCTGGAATTTCTGACCATTTGCACCTCTGTAAGTAAAGTTAAATTGCTTTAAAGTTAATTGGTGATTGGAGTCAGGATTTATTTTAAATTGAATGTATTTGTTTGCATCGTAACTACCTCCATTTTCCGATGGATTTGGCCAGCTTCCCGTTTGAAAAAAGGCTGTAGTTGTATTTTGATACTGATAATTTAATGATGCTCCGATAGCTGTTATTGGTGAATTTGAATTAACATAAGCATTTGTAACCGGATTAAAACTATTTGAAGCTCCGTTCCAAAGTGACAATGTATTATCTGTATTATCTGTAATTGTTACTTTAACAGTAGCTGTCGAAGTTTCGGTTGCATTTGATATTGTGTAGCTAAAAGTAGCAGAACCTGTAAAACCTGCCGCTGGATTGAAAGTTATTGTTTTATCCGGGTTAATGATTGCAGTTCCTGTCGACGCCGATGGCGGAGTAGAAATTACAAGAGAAGTAACATTTTCTTTTTTTACATCGTTATTTAAAGGATTAATGTTGACTGCCAATTCTTTTTTTGTATCTACATAATCATTTATAGCCAAAATTTTAGTCGAGTCAAAATTTGTTATCGTCCCTTTTAAGAGAGGTATGATATTGGTATTTTTTGTACCAGTTTTTATTTCAAAAGTATTGTAGCTACTATAAGAGTAAATTCTGATGTAAACAGTTTCAGTACTTAGAACCGGATTTATTTCTGTAGAAAAATTTGGGCTATAGGTAGTCCAGGAACTTGGAGATGTTGTTTCTGTAATTAAATCTTTAACTCCAGTTGCAAAAGTTGCATCTTTAGAATACTTAATTCTAAATTTTCCAGATCCTGATCTGCATTCAAAAGTAAAAGTGCTTAAATCAGCTTTATAATTTGTATTAGGTTTTATTGCAAATTGAACATATTTGGCAGGATCATACTCGCCGCCTTTATCTGCCGGAGTTGGCCAGTTTCCTGTTTGAAAAAACACACTATTATCATTTTCATAAACATAAGATAAACTTGCACCGTTGGATATTACATTTTGACCAGTTACCGTACTTACAATATTTGTAGCTGTAAATCGATTACTATTAGATGAGGCATCCCATTTTATTAAGTCAACTTGACTAAATCCAAAAAAAGGTAAAAATAAAAATAAAAGTAAAGTTTTCTTCATGTTAAATGTTTTCTATCAGGTTGTTATGCTGGCATAATAATTTGACCGAGCAAAGATAGATACATCTACGTGTTAGTTTGAAAAGGGGTTTTCGGAAGTGCTATATAATCGATGAAATGTTAAAATAATCGATGAAATACATTAAAAAAAATGACAATTTATGTTATTTCTTATAAAACAGTAAAGTTAAAAATAAGAAAAATCTCTAATATAAAGATAAATGAACGCATTTTTTTGAATTAATTATCAAAAAAACGTCAGATATGATGAATTATCCTCAAAATAATGATTTTCTGACATATCTTAATTTTCTTAAAATTATAGGTTTTTTACGATTGTTATTTGAAATGCAAAAGAGATTTTCCTCACAACTTTTTAAAACTAAAAAAGCACTACAAATTTTGTTCAAATTCCTTCAGTTTATCATAAACCAAATTACTTTCATAACCTCTTCGTAATAAATAATCACAAAATTTCTTTCGTTTTTTTAAGCTGTTTTTTTCGATTATACTGTGCCAACATCTTTCAGAAAGTTCATCAAATGTATTTTGGTATTCTTCTGCCGAAATTTCTTTTAGAGCCAAAGTTATATTAACGTTAGAAATTTGCCTGAATTTTAACTCATTTGTAATTCTGATTTTACCCCAATGTTTAATGCGATGCTTTCCCCGGGCAAAACTGCATGCAAAACGGGTTTCATTTAAAAAATTTTCCTGAATTAAATGAACAATAATCTGATCCATCTCTTCTACGGTCATTTTCAAATCATACAGTTTTGAAGTTACCTCTGCATGACAGCGCTCCTGATAGGCACAAAAGTGTTCTAATTTTTGTATTGCTTCTTTGATTGTCATAAGGTTACAGTAAAATGGATAGTGTAGAATATTAAATATTTTAGTTGGAAAGTAAGAATTTACAACTAAAAATGTAATTTTTTAAGAAAACAAAGATATAAAATTTCTAAAAATGTAATTCTTGTAGGTAAATATTACTTTTATTAACATAAGCACCTTTAATTCAATAACTTAGATACGGTACGTTTTTAAGAAAAAAGTACATGCAATTATTTCCTCAAATCAATGTTCTTTTTCCTTAAAGATAGTTCAATTAAATTATTTGTTAAACTCTTAAACACCACTATTATGAAGCTAAAACTATCTTTATTATTTTCTATTATGTACGCTTCTTTGTGGGCTCAGCCTCCACACACATTTCCAGCCAATGGTTCGTTAGTTGTACCAGCGGGAATTACAACCATGGCAGTTCAGGCTTGGGGAGGCGGCGGAGCCGGCGGTGGAGCTGCAGGCGCGGGATTACTTTTTGGAAGGGGTGCTGCAGGTGGTGGCGGTGGAGCTTATGCAACGGCAAATATTACAGTTGTGGCAAGTAACACTTTATCCATCTTAGTTGCAGGTACTACTGCAGGTGGGCTTGGTGATGGAGCTGCAGGAGGAAGTTCTACTATTTTAGGTTTTGAAAGCTCTATTTTGGCAGCAGGAGGCGCTGGGGGCGGGGCTAATACTACCGGTAATACTCCTGTGGGGGGGGCTGGAGGCTCAACAAGTGCCTCGGTTGGAACAACAAAGAATCCTGGTACAAATGGAGGTATTGGTAGTTCTGCTCTTCTATCGCTAGGACTTGCCTCTGGTGCAGGTGGAACAGGAGCTACACCAGGCGGAGGAGCTGGAGGAGCTTCGATTTCAAGTTTAATTTTAGGTACTGGTCCCGGAAATGCCGGAACCCCGCCTGGCGGTGGAGGTTCAGGTGCTATTAATTCTGCTTTAGGTTCTGCCCAGATTGGCGGTACAGGAGCACGTGGTCAGGTAATTGTTACCTATACGTGTCCTACCTATCAAATTAATGCAACTTCAGCTGCAAATGTGTGTGTCACATCAGGAACTTCTGTTGTAACAGTTACTTCTTCAGGTACCTTGTTGCCAACAGGGGTCTATACTGTAACTTACAATCGTAGCAGTCCCGCAGGAACTGCATTAACAGCACCAATGACAGTTACGACAGCAGGTTTAGGAAGCTTTACTGCTAATGGTTTTACAACTCTTGGAACTAGCAATATTACTATTACATCATTAACATCTGGCGTTTGTGTTTCTAATACAACTACAAATAATACCGCGACTGTTACTGTATCTCCTGCATCTATTGGGGGAACAGTTAATGGTGGCACAACAATTTGTAGTGGTGCTACGAGTGGAACACTTACACTGACTGGGCATACAGGAACCGTTGTAAAATGGCAATCTTCAGTAAGTCCGTTTTCAACATGGACAGATATTCCACATACACCAACGACTTACACTTCAGTAGCACTTAGTCAAACAACTCAATTTAGAGCTGTTGTGCAAAGTGGTGCCTGCACTTCTGAAAACTCAGGCTTTACAACAGTAATTGTAAATTCACTACCAACAATTACTCTTGATGGAGTCACACCGGTATGTACAAGTACAAGCGCTCAAAATACAAATTTGACTTATTCAGGAACAACAAATTCACCAACGACATATAGTATTGTGTGGAATGCATCTCCTGTCAATAATTTTACAGCGGTCACTAATGCGGCTCTAGATGCAACTCCAATTAGTATTGCAGTTCCTGCAGGAACTGCTGCGGGAACTTATACAGGAACATTAACAGTAAGAAATGCTAATTCTTGTACTTCTAGTCCGGGTGTAGCTTTTAGTGTTGTTGTCAATCCCTTGCCTACCATTACTTTAGGGACGGTTGTTCCGGTGTGCGCAACAAGCCTTTCTCAAAATACAACTTTACAATATACGGGAACCACAAATTCTCCAACAGCCTATAGCATTGTTTGGAATGCTTCTCCTGCCAACAGTTTTGAAGCGGTTACCAATGCAGCATTACCGACCAGTCCGATTTCAATAGATGTTCCTGCCGGAACTGCACCCGGAACTTACAGTGGAACTTTGACTGTAACAAATGCAAATAGTTGTACTTCTAGCCCGGGAATAAATTTTAATGTGTTGATAAATGAGTTACCAGCAGCTCCAATTATTGGAGCTATAACACCTGCAGCATGTATGGTTCTCACAGGTAGTATTGCTTTAAGCGAATTACCTGTCGGAGGAACATTAACGTTATATCCCGGTGAAATAATACAACCTTATTCAGGAACGACTGCTACTATTTCTGGACTTTCTTCTAATACATATGCTTTTACAGTAAGTAATGGGACTTGTACTTCGGTAATTTCTGCAAATGCAGTCGTGCCTAGTCTAGTCACGAATACCTACACCACTTCATGGTCCAATGGAACACCTACAGCGGATCAGGATATTGTTTTTGCGGGAGATTTTATCTCTGCTGGTGATGGTGCCGGAAATATTACAGCTTGCAGCTGTACTATAAACCCAGGAGTAAACATTACGATTCAAGCTTTAGACACTCTCACGTTAACCAATTCATTGTCAAATAATGGAGGAAGTGTAACTTTCGAAAATAATGCCAGCTTATTACAAACAAATAATGCAATCAATACGGGTAATATTACTTATAAACGAACTACAACTCCAATTCTTAGGGGAGATTTTGTTTATTGGTCAACACCGGTAAATCCGCAAAGGCTTTTTGATGTTTCTCCCTTGACCTTAGGCGATAAATATTTAGCATATAATGGAGATCGTTGGGTAATCACTAATCTAAATACCAATATGACAATTGGAAAAGGATACATTATTCGTGCTCCTCAAAATTTCTCAAATACTAATAAAATTACTTTTACGGCTTCTTTTATTGGACACCCAAATAATGGCGATCTATTTGGAGAAACTGTAGCGGCAGGTAAATTTTATTTAATTGGAAATCCATACCCATCTGCTTTAGACTCAGATCTATTTTTAAGTGCAAATCTTTTTTTAGACGGAACTCTATACTTTTGGACACATAACACTCCTGTACCTTTAGTTGGCCTTAACCGGTACAAATCTGATGATTATGCCAGTTATAATTTTACAGGTGGTGTTGGTATAGGAACACCAGCACCAACGGGAACTCCACAAAATAATGACAGTACTCCAACAGGTAAAATCGGAGCGGGTCAATCTTTCTTTGCAACAGCCAATAATGCAGGAACAGTTACATTTACTAATGCTATGCGATTAGGAGGAGTTGACAATTCTCAGTTTTTTAAATCTGAAAACACTTCAAATTCAGCATTACTTGAAAGACATCGATTATGGCTAAATATGACTAATAACGAAGGTGCTTTTAAGCAAACATTGATTGGTTATATTGAAGGAGCAACTAATGATTTTGAAAACAAGTACGATGGTTTAACATTAGACGGTAATCCGTATTTGGATTTTTATAGTATCTTAAATGATAATAAATATGTTATTCAGGGTCGGGCCTTGCCTTTTACAGATACAGATATTATTCCATTAGGTTATAGAAGTACTATTGCCGGCGATTTTACAATTTCGATAGATCACGTTGATGGTGATTTAAGCAATCATGCTATTTATATTGAAGATAAAGCCACAAATAAAATTCATGATTTAAAAACTGGTAATTATACGTTTTCAACTTCAACAGGAACTTATACAGATCGTTTTGTATTAACTTATGTAAACAAAACATTAGGTTCGGGAGAATTTGAGGCGAACGATAAAAATGTTCTGGTTGCTGTGCAAAATAAGGTAATTACTATTACATCTGGTACTGAAAAAGTAGATAAAGTTTATATTTATGATGCTACTGGTAAAATGATTTATAAAACAGCAAATTTATCAGACACAGTAATGAAAATTGACAATTTGAAAGTCAAAAATCAGGTTTTATTAGTAAAAGTAATTTTAGATACGAACGAAACAAAAACATATAAAATAGTTTACTAAAAAGCAATAATACAGCGAAAAGTCCACTTGTTATAGACGAGTGGACTTTTTTTTTGCGAAAAAATCAAAAAAAAAGAGGTGTAAAAAGTAAGTATTTTAAAGCAATCGTATTTCTGTTAACACAAAAAAATGCATTTGGTCGATAATTGATGCTATTTATCGGAAAAGTTAATTTTTAAAATAAAATACTTGTAATAAACTGTTTTTTACGCTTTATTTGGACTAGAATAATCTTAAAAGGAATACTTTATTTTAAAAAGTTCTGATGTTTAAAGAGTTAGCTTTTTTGGAAAGTGGAATTGGTTTTTAATGTATTTATTTTCAAAATTTGTTTGTAAATAAATGCTTTCAAAATGTTAAAATTAATTTTAACATTTACATTAGAAATCATTCTAATCATAAAATCGTAAGTGATTAAATATCAATATTTTTTATTTCTTAAAGAATACTGATAAGTTTTTTTTCAAAATGTAATCACAAATACCACTACTATATGATTAGAAAACTACTTTTATTAGTAAAGCTTTTATTTACTACAATTTTTACTGAAAAAACTTTTATTCCTAACGTGAAATTGCTTTGTTTGGGGATATTTTTTGTTGTCTCTTTTGCAAATGCAGCAACTTTTTACTCAAGACAAAGTGGAAACTGGAATGATAGAAATACATGGTCAAATTTTTCTGGAGGTCCCCGTGTAAATAATGGGGTTTTCCCTTTAGCTGGTGATATTGTGCATATAGAAGGGGGAGACACAGTAACATTAACAACGAATGCGGCTTGTGCTTCAATAGATTTTGCAGCAAATAGTAACAATTCGTTAGTACTTGCTGGTTATACATTAAATGTCTCAGGAAATATTACTATCCCAAGAGCAACTACACTTAACACCTTAAATGTTGGTGCAGGAAATTTAACTGCTGGATCAATTGATTTCCCTACCACAGGAAGTGCTGTAAGACATAAAATAATTATTTCAACAGGTACTGTAACTGTTTCTGGAAGTATATCTACAGATAGCAATACAGCAACAAGTGCAACAATAGAGTTTACAGGAGCGGGGACTTTAAAAGTTGGAGGAGGTTTCTTTTCTAGTGGAGGAGGAGCATTGACACCAAGTACAGGTACTGTCGAATTAAATGGAGCAAATCAATCTTTTAATTCGTTTAGTTATTATAATCTTACACTATCTGGAAGCGGCACTAAAACATTTTCTTTAACTACAGCAACTTCTGTCACAAATAGTTTAATTATAAATTCTGGAGTGAATGCAGATCTTAGCACTTTAACACATAGCGCAAATAGATTAACACTAGGAAGTACTCAGGCACTTGCAAGTTCTTGGGGAAGTACAACTTCAAATGCAACAAATAAAAGTGACGTATATTTTACCGCTACTACTGGTAAAATAAATGTAACAACAAGTACTTGTTCTAATTTTTCCATAGTTACGCCAATTACGAATGTTTTATTCAATACTTTAAATAAAACAACAGCAGCTTCAAGTACAGTCTCTTATGAAGATTACACAAGTGAAACTCCAACTGCCGTATCTAAAACACAATATTATGCACTTACAGTAAAAGGTAATACAGGTGGTGATGTAAATGGTTATTATTCTGCTTTTTTTGATTGGAATAATGATGGCGATTTTGACGACGCAGATGAATATTATAGAGTTGGTACAATTCGAAATTCATCAGGAACAGATTCAAAAGTTACATCTGTTTATATTCAAATTCCTTCTACGGCTGTTACAGGGACTATAAAAATGCGTGTAATAGGACGAGTTGGTGGTTATAATACAACACCGTGTGCAATAAGTGGAAGTACAGGGCAAATGGAAGATTATAAAATTACTATTCAGGATGCTTGTACAGGAAGTACTGTACCTGGAACTACTTTATCAACTGCAAACCCAGTTTGTGCAAGTACTCCATTTACATTATCATTACAAAATCAAAGTGCCATATCAAAAGCAGCTACCTATGTATGGGAAACTTCTATAGATGGTGGTACAAATTGGCTAAGTGCTACACCAGCGCCAAAGAATTTTTTCTCTAGTGACTTTTCTTCAGCACCAGCAAGTACCAATGTTTATGGTTCTGCTTCTATAACTGGAGGCGAATTAGTTTTAACAGCTGCTGTAGGCTCACAACAGGGCGGTTTTGTTATTCAGACAACCCCTGGTTTAAATCTGAATCCGTTTACAGTAAACTTTAACTATACTGCTAGCGGAGGAAATGGAGCAGATGGTTTTAGTTTAAGTTATGCTTCAAATATAAATAATGATGCAGGTGGAGGAGAAAGTGGAGAAGGATCTGGTATAGTTGTCCAGTTTGATACTTATGATAATGAAGGTGTCGCCACAGGAAGTCGCGTAAGAGTACTTTATAATAATATCCAGCTTTTTGCTACTGCAATCGATGCCCCTTTTAATCTTTTAACATCAACAAAAAGAAATGTAAATTTAAATGTTGATGCAAATGGAGTGTTATCACTTAGCATTGGAGGGACAGTTTTTATAGCCAATCTTCAATTACCATCAACATATTTGTCATCTGATAAATCAGCTTGGAAGTTTAAATTTTCAGGAAGAACAGGTTTAAATTATGACAAGCATGCTATAGATGATTTATCAATCAAGTATCTTGATGTTGCAAATTCAGCATCAACATTTACCACTACACAAACTGTTCCAACTCAATATCGCGCTAAGGTAACATGCGGAGGTACAACATTTACTTCTATTGCTATAACAGTTAATATGGTTTCTGCAGTAGTTAATCCAATTAACGCTTCGAGCTGTAGTGGTGTAGCTTTTACTGTTACTCCAGCAAATGGAACAAACGGAACTATTCCAGCTGGAACTACTTATAGTTGGCCAATACCTGTAGTAACTGGAGGAATAACAGGAGCTGCAGCAAGTATAGGATCACCAACTAGTATTACAGGAACATTTACAAACACAAGTAGCGCGGCACAAACTGCCACTTATACTGTCACTCCTACAGCCTCAGGCTGTGCGGGAGCAACTTTTACAGTAACTGTTACAGTCAATCCTTTACCAACACCAACATTTGATGTCCAGCCGACAGGATCAACTTGTATTGGTACTTCTGTTACCTATACTACCCAAGGTGCGATGTCTAATTATATTTGGGGATTCCCAGGAACTGCAGGAACAGATTATACAATTGTTTCTGGCGGAACTAATGCAGATAATACAGTTACTCTACGATATCTAACATCTGGAAGTAAAATAGTTAGTATTAATTATAGAAATGTTCCTAATAGTTGTACAGCAACTTCAGCGACATCTTCATCTGCAACTACTGTAAATGCGTTACCAACACCAACATTTGATGTCCAACCTTCAGCATCAACTTGTATTGGTAATTCTGTTACCTATACTACCCAAGGTGCGATGTCTAATTATGTTTGGGGATTCCCAGGAACTGCAGGAACAGATTATACAATTGTTTCTGGCGGAACTAATGCAGATAATACAGTTACTCTACGATATCTAACATCTGGAAGTAAAATAGTTAGTATTAATTATAGAAATGTTCCTAATAGTTGTACAGCAACTTCAGCGACATCTTCATCTGCAATTACAGTAAATCCATTACCAACAACACCAAGTATAGGAACACACACAGATGTTACGTGTACTACTTCAGGAAGTGTAACATTAAATAATTTACCTGGAGGTAACTGGACAATAAATCAAACGGGCTTCGTTTCCAATACAATCAATAACACAGGAACTAGCTATAAAATTACAGGTCTTGCAGCCGGAACATACAGATTTACAGTAAGTAATGGCACTTGTACTTCAGCAGTTTCATCAGATGTTATTATCACCAACCAATCCTCTACGACGTGGAGCGGCACAGGTTGGTCAAACAGCACCCCTGATGCAAGCAAAGCCGCCATTATTGCGGGAGCCTTTACAATAGCTTCTGATTTGACTGCCTGCTCCCTTACCATAAACCCGGGAATAGCCATAACAGTACCTTCAAATTATACACTAACGGTTGTAAACGCACTTACGGTTTCCGCAACTGCATCGCTGACATTCGAGAACCATTCAAGCCTTGTTCAGGTAAACGATAATGCCGTGAACTCAGGAAACATAAAATACAAACGTATTGCCGCTAAAATTCGTAGAGGCGATTTCGTATACTGGTCAACACCGGTAACCCCACAAAAATTGATTGATGTTTCCCCATTGACATTAGGAGATAAATATTTCGGATACAGCGGCGATAATTGGGTAATTACCAATAAAAACACGGTTATGAAAGTGGGCAAAGGATACATCATCCGTGGGCCGCAAACCTATTCCCTGACCGTAAAAACAGATTATCCGGCCGAATTTAACGGTGTGCCCAACAATGGTGTAATTTTGGGTGAAACACTAACGGCAGGAAAACCTTATTTGATCGGAAATCCATATCCTTCTGCCCTGAGCGCCAAAAAATTCCTGGACCAAAACATAGCTGTTTTAGAAGGAACCCTGTATTTCTGGACCCATAATACACCGGTTACCCTAACAGGTGTATCCACATATACTTCAGACGATTATGCCAGTTATAATTTAACGGGAAGCACAGTGGTAAAAGAACGTGCTATTACCGGAGGAACTCCCGGGAGCAACAACGAGGAACCATCGGGATTCATAGGAGCCGGACAATCCTTTTTTGCAGTTTCCAAAGCTGGGGGAACGGTGACCTTTAACAATGACATGCGACTTGGAGCTGCCGATAACACGCAGTTTTTCAAATCCGCATCAAAAGAAACCACTGAAGCACACCGCGTATGGCTGAATATGACCAATACAAAAGGAGTCTTTAAGCAAATGCTGGTAGGTTACGTGCAAGGGGCAACCAATGAGTACGAAGACAGGTATGACGGGGTGAGTTTTAATGCCAATCCGTATGTTGATTTCTATAGTGTTGACAACGCAAACAATTATGTAATCCAGGGACGTGCCCTGCCTTTTACAGAGACAGATCAGGTTCCTTTGGGATACAGCACAACAATAACCGGGGATTTTACGATTTCCATTGATAAGGCTGATGGTGATTTGAGCAGCCATGCCGTTTATATAGAAGACAAGAAAACCGGGGTAATACACGATTTAACAGCAAGCGATTATACCTTTACTACTGAGAAAGGAATTTTCGCCGATCGTTTGGTATTGCGCTACACCAACAAAACACTTGGAACGGGAGATTTTGAAAATGCTCAAAACGGACTTCTGGTTTCTGTAAAAGATAAAACCATCAAAGTAACTTCTTCGGCAGAAAACATACAAGAGGTAACGGTTTTTGATATTTCAGGAAAACTGCTTTATAGCAAAAAGAAAGCAGGTACAACTGAACTTCAAATACAAAACCTGCAATCGGCCAATCAGGTATTGCTGGTAAAAGTTACTCTTGATAATGACTTTACAGTAACTAAAAAGATTATTTTTAATTAAATAAGGACGATCTTAAATAAAAAAAATCCATTCCGCATAATTGAATGGATTTTTTTATGGCTAAAATTCAATTCTAATACTATGCTTTTTCAATCAAAATACTAACAGCATTTCCACCAAAACCAACAGCATTAATTAAAACCTTTTTTATTGTTTTCGTATCATTCTGTTTTGCAGAAAAAGGAACTTCTATGAAAGTATTATTCTTTATCATCAAAAGAGCTAACTCTAAACTCAATATTCCGGAAGCGCCAAAAGTGTGTCCTATTTTCCATTTATTGGTTGTCAATAAAGGTAATTTCTCACCGAATACTTTTTCTATCGCACGCAACTCTGTTAAATCTCCTTTTATTGTTCCAGGCGCATGCATTACAATTGCATCAATATCTTCTAAACTTTCATTTTTTAAAGCCATTTTCATAGACTTCTGAAAACAATCTGCTTCTGCAGAAATTGAAATATTATGCTCTAAAACCTCGGTTGCATAACCAACTCCTGTAATATAAGCGATCGCATTTTCTTTCTCTCCCGCTTCTAAACAGCAAACCGCTGCACCTTCACCCAAAATCATTGTGTTTTGTGTTTTCTCAAAATCAAAAGCAAGATTTGGCCAAGGTTCTTTTTCCTGATCAATACGGGAATATATTTTTAGAGCACGCATCTGAGCAATCGTAAAATCAGTCAACGGAGCTTCACTTCCTCCTACCAAAAATTTATCAGCCATGCCGGATTTCAGCCACGCAACTCCATTCAATACTGCATGAAGTGCTGTAGAACACGTAATAGAATGTGAAATTTCCGGCCCAACGCTTTGCAAATCATGAGCAATCCAGGACGAAATATTTCCTAAAGTAGTTGTTGGTGAGGCTAAAGTCTGCGCTTTTCCGGTGTCTATATATTCTTTGTAATGCTTTTCGAATAAATCCGTCGCACCGCGTGAAGAACCAATATTAATTCCAAAAACATCATCTTTTTCCCAGCCTGCTTTTTCAACCGCTTTTCGCGAAGCCGCTAAAGCAAATAAAACAGAATCATCTAAGAATTTATACTTTATGTCAGATTCTCGAACTTCAGCAACAATTTGCTTTGATTCCAGATCAAGAGCAGCAACAGAAGTTTCTTGTTTATCTAAAAACTGTTTCGAAAAACAGTGTTGATTATCAAGATATTTTTTCCAAACAGCATCAGTATTATTTCCTAACGGAGAAATAGAAGAAAAAGCTGTTATGGCGATTTTTTGTGTATTCAAAATGTTTTATTTAGTAAAAAAAAATAGACCACGGATGACACGGATTAAACTGATTTACGCTGGTAATTATTAAACCGGTGTAACCCTTTTTAATCTGTGCCATCTGTTAGCAAAATTACACCATTTCAATGGCTTCTTCAATCGTTTTATAGACTTTTTGAAGTTGTTCATCGGTCATAATATAGGGAGGCAAAATATAAACGATATTCCCAACCGGGCGCAGAATCACTCCTTTATCAATAAAGAAATTATACAATTTTGTTCGCATTGAGCCGTAATAACTTTCTTCTGCCTCTGATTTAATTTCAACTGCAAAAATAACTCCCAAAGTTCTGGCGGTAATTACTTTTGCGTGATTTTCAATTTTCTTTTGAAATTTCAGATGACTGGCATTTATTCTCTCAATATTAGATTGCATTTTTGTAGTTTGCAATAAATCAATACTTGCCAAAGCTGCGGCACAACCCGTTGGATTTGCTGTAAAAGTATGTCCGTGAAATAATGCTTTATTAATATCATCATCATAAAAAGCATCAAAAACATTTTGGGTAAAAGTGGTAATTGCCATCGGGATTGTTCCTCCCGTCAAAGCTTTCGACAAACAAATCATATCCGGATTTTCATCAACATAATCCATCGCAAAAGTTTTTCCGGTTTTACCAAAACCTGTCATTACTTCATCAGCAATAGTCAAAACATTATTTGCTGCACAAATCTGAATCAATTTTGCCAACGCTTCCGGCTCATACATTACCATTCCGGCCGCTCCCTGCACTAAAGGCTCGAAGATAAATCCGGCACAATTATGGTTTTTAATTACATCTTTTAAAGCGTCAAAACTAGCTTGCTCCTGCCCTTTTACCGGAACCGGAATTCGCACAACATCAATAAACATTCCCTGAAATGCTTGCGTGTAAAATGAAATTCCGCTTGCCGCCATTGCCGCAAAAGTGTCGCCGTGAAAAGCATTTTCAAAAGCAATTATTGTGGTTCGTTTTTCATTTTTATTGAAAAAATACTGCAAAGCTACCTTAATCGCAACCTCAACAGCAGTCGAACCATTATCTGAAAAGAATACTTTCTGTTGATTTTTAGGCAAAATCTTCATTAGTTCTTCTGCCACTTTTATTGCCGGTTCATGTGTAAAACCACCAAATAAAACATGTTCAAGAGTAGTCAATTGTTTATAAATGGCATCGGCAATAAATTTATTGCTATGCCCAAATGGATTTACCCACCACGAAGCGATCGCATCAATATATTCTTTATTGTTTTCATCCCAAAGCACTGCTCCCTCTCCTCTTGAAATAGCGATTGGTGTTTGTGAAGTTTTATGTTGTGTATAAGGATGCCAAAGATATTGGCTGTCTTTTTCTGTTAAAGTCATAGTATTTAGAAAATAGAGTAGAGAGTATAGAAAAAAGACTAGACTCCTATAATTTTGACAAAGATAGGAAAGTCTGTTTTCTTTATTCTATATTCTTTGTTCTATAAATTTAGAAGATTGTCACCGAATAAATCGGCATATTCGCGAATTACATTTTGGTCGAAATACGGTTCTTCATCGATTCTTCCAATAAATTTTATCTTAGTTTTATTCAGAATTAAACTTTCTGTTGCTTTATTTTCGCTTCCGCTAAAGATAATTCCGGCGACTTCAAAACCTCTATTCCGAATGGCTTCAATGGTCAGTAATGTATGATTGATGCTTCCCAGATAATGTCTCGAAACGACAATCACTTTATAATCGGGCTGAATTAAATCAATAATCGAATCTTCTTCGTTTAACGGAACAAAAATTCCTCCTGCCCCTTCAATAACCAAATGATTGTCTGTTTTTGGTTCCTGAATTTTCTTTAAATCAATTTTAATTCCATCAATTTCTGCAGCCAAATGCGGACTTGCCGGTGTATTTAATTGATACGAATTCTCGAAAATTTTAGATTTGAGATTTGAGATTTGAGATTTGATTTTATGACTATCCGAATTATCTAAATCTCCTGCCTGAACAGGTTTCCAATAATCTGCTTCAAGAGCTTCAACAACAATTGCCGAAGTTATGGTTTTACCAACATCGGTAGAAATACCGGTTATAAATAGTTTCATACGCTTTGATTTCACGAAGATTCACAAAGAAAAAAAAAAGATTCACAAAATCTTAGTGCAACTTTGTGTTTTTTCTTTGTGGATCTCTGTGTAATAATTATTAAAACACAAAGTTAGCCAATAACCCTAAAACAGCGTTGATTTCTTCTTCTGAATTATAGCTGTGAATGCAAAAACGTAAACGTTCCTGACCTTCTGGAACAGTTGGGGACAATATTGGTTTTACATCAAAACCTTTATCCTGAAGCTGCTGAGCCAATTGTTTTACATTTTGATTACCCGGAACTATGGCCGATTGAATAGCTGATTTGCTTCTAACAAACATTGGCTTTAATCCTAATAAATTTTTCTGCTGATTAAAAAATACAATATTCTGTCGCAGTTTTTCAATACTTGCTTTTTCGATTTCCAAATGCTGATAAGCAGTGAGAATTGTAATTATGGAATGTGGAGATAATCCGGTTGTATAAATAAAACTTCGGGCAAAATTGACCAGATATTCTTTAAGATCCGGACTTCCCAAAACTGCTGCCCCGTGACAGCCTAATCCTTTTCCGAAAGTCATTATTCTGGCAAAGATGCGATTGTGCAAATTCAAATACTGCATTAAACCTTCGCCTTTATCACCAAAAACGCCCAATGTATGCGCTTCATCAACAATCAAATAACAATTGTGTTTTTCAGAAAGCAAAACCAATTCTTCCAGATTTGGACTATCGCCATCCATGGAGAAAACGGTTTCTGTAACAATATAAATATTAGTTTCGGAAAACTTTTGTATCAGTCTTTCTAAATCTTCAAAATCATTGTGATTAAATTTATATGATTTAGCGTTCGACATTGTAATCCCGTCCCTGATTGAAGCGTGACTTAATTCATCATACAATATAATATCATTTCTTTGCGGTATAGTGCTAAAAAAACCAACATTGGCATCGTAACCCGAATTGAAAATTAGAGCCGATTCTACGTCGTGAAATTGTGCAAGAAAAATTTCTGTGTTTTGGTATGCATCATGATTTCCTGAAATCAATCTGGAACCTGTTGCGCCGTTTTGCAGGATTTCATTTTCAATCAAATAATGATGCGTTTGCTTGAAAATGCTTTCTGATTTTGAAAAACCAATATAATCATTAGAAGAAAAATCCACAAGATTATTAAAGCTTGGCAGCTTTCTTAGTGAGTTATTCTCCTTTCGAATTTCTAATTTCTGTATAAGGTTTTCAGGTAATTTCATGAAAGCAAAGTTATGAAAATGATAATTATTATTAAATATATGACTAGCTATATTGAGCCTGTTTCAAACATTTAAATATTAATAATAAATAATCTATTTTTTGTTAATTTTAAAACCAGGAACTGACTGCCAATAATTTATAATTGATTAAAAAGAAAAAAATGGAAATAATCTGTAAAAACTGTGAAACAGCTAATCGCTCAAATTTTAATTACTGCCCGCAATGCAGTCAAAAAGTTAATTTGCATCGTATAAGTCCCCACGAAGTCTTTCATGAAGCTGTCCATTATTTTACACATGCTGATAAAGGAATTTTTCAATTAATAAGAGACCTAACCTTAAAAAGCGGCGTTGTAGCCAAAGAATACATAAATGGAAAAAGAAAAAAATATTTTCCTCCTCTTAATTTTTTTCTTTTGGTAGCGGCAATATTTGTTTTTATTTCAAATATCCCTAAAGAGGTACCTTCAATTGATAGTAAAAAAGAAAATGTAGAGCTGAGCACTATTTCCAATCCTGTTCAAAAAGAAGAAATGATACATCTTTATGAACGAAAAGAAAAAATAATGCATTTTATAAAGAAATATTCTAATCTAATGGCAATGATGGCCTTACCGCTAACCTCGTTCATTTTCTGGCTATTTTATAAAAAAGAAAACTATAACTACACAGAGCATCTGGTGGCTGGCATGTACATGTTAGGTTTTTGTATTTTAACCAATATATTATTAATTTTCCCTATATCACAACTGTTCCATCTTTCTTCTAATTATATTTCTGCACTGTTTTTACTTTTTCAACTAGTATATTTTACTGTTTTCTATTATAAATTTTTAAATAAAAATACTAAACTTCAATTGTTAAAAGCTTTTGGCGTAAGTGCTTTTGGAATTATTTGCTGGGGAATTATTTCAGGATTTACAATAAACACTTATGTTTCTACCGGTTTTTGGGGAATTTTGCAGTAATACATAAAACCATCGAAAACTAAAATAAATAAAAAAAGCCAAACAATAATGTTTGGCTTTTTCATTTATTTTGAAACTGTTTTAGTCTGCTAAAACAATTACTTTATTGTCTTTCATCTCGATTGTACCTGAATTAATCTCTAATGTATAGGTTTGTTCGTTTACTTTCGTGAATTTGCTCGCTACCTCTTTAGAAAAATTAAACTTTGGAGCTGCAATTTTTACAGTTCCTTTTTCCAGAATAGAAACAATAGGAGCGTGATTATTCAATATTTGAAAGCTTCCATCAACTCCAGGTAATGTAACTGAAGTTACTTCTCCTGAAAATAATTTTGCTTCTGGTGATACTATTTCTAAAATCATATTTTTTGAGTTAGAAGTTATTTGTTAAAGGTTAGAAGTTGCAAACAAAACGTTTAACTTCTAACCTCTAACTTTTAACTTATATTTTATGCTTCAGCTAACATTTTTTCTCCAGCTTCGATCGCATCCTGGATAGAACCTTTCAAGTTGAAAGCTGCTTCAGGTAAGTGATCTAATTCACCGTCGATAATCATGTTGAATCCTTTGATAGTATCTTTAATATCAACCAATACTCCAGGAATACCTGTAAATTGTTCCGCTACGTGGAAAGGCTGAGATAAGAAACGTTGAACACGACGTGCTCTTGACACTGATAATTTATCTTCTTCTGATAATTCTTCCATACCTAAGATCGCAATAATATCTTGCAATTGTTTGTATTTTTGAAGAATTTCTTTTACTCTTTGTGCACAGTCATAATGCTCAGCTCCTAAAATTTGAGGAGTCAAAATTCTTGAAGTAGAATCTAACGGGTCAACCGCTGGATAAATACCTAACTCAGCAATTTTACGAGACAATACTGTTGTAGCATCTAAGTGAGCAAATGTTGTTGCCGGCGCCGGGTCAGTTAAGTCATCCGCAGGAACGTAAACCGCTTGTACAGATGTAATAGATCCTTTGTTTGTAGATGTAATACGCTCTTGCATAGCTCCCATCTCTGTTGCCAAAGTTGGTTGGTATCCTACTGCAGAAGGCATACGACCTAAAAGTGCCGATACTTCAGAACCTGCTTGTGTAAAACGGAAGATGTTATCAACGAAAAACAATACGTCTTTACCTTGATCAGTTCCTGCTCCATCACGGAAATATTCTGCGATAGATAATCCTGAAAGTGCCACACGTGCACGAGCTCCAGGAGGCTCATTCATTTGTCCGAAAACGAAAGTAGCTTTAGACTCTCTCATTCCTGGCATATCTACTTTAGATAAATCCCATCCTCCATTTTCCATAGAGTGCATGAAATCATCACCGTATTTAATAATTCCTGACTCTAACATCTCACGAAGCAAGTCATTTCCTTCACGTGTTCTTTCTCCTACTCCTGCGAATACTGAAAGTCCACCGTGACCTTTTGCAATATTGTTGATCAACTCCTGAATCAATACTGTTTTACCAACACCTGCACCACCAAACAATCCAATTTTACCTCCTTTTGCGTAAGGCTCGATCAAATCGATTACTTTAATACCTGTGAATAAAACTTCAGATGAAGTTGATAAATCTTCAAATCTAGGTGCTGGTCTATGAATAGATAAACCATTATCTCCATCTTTTGGTAAGTTTCCTAAACCATCGATAGCATCACCAATCACATTAAACAAACGTCCGTAAACATCTGCTCCAACTGGCATTTTGATTGGATTTCCTGTTCCAATTACTTCATATCCTCTTGACAAACCGTCTGTAGAGTCCATAGAAATGGTACGAACAGTGTTTTCTCCAATGTGAGATTGCACTTCTAGAACTAATAAAGTTCCGTCTTTTTTAGTGATTTCTAGTGAATCATAAATTTTTGGAAGTTCAACATCCTTACCGTTGAAAACTACGTCAACTACTGGTCCAATGATTTGAGCAACTTTTCCTATTACTTTTGACATTACTTATGTATTTATTAAATAGCTATTTAGGTTTATCGAAAATACCTCTTTTTTCAGAGCGCAAAGATAATTTTTTAAAATATAAAATCAATTTTTTTTTCATAAAAAATACCACCTTTTTGTTTGATTCCTAAAAGTGAGGCCTGAAATATCTAAAATGGCAATTTTTTTCACAATTAAAAAAAGCCACTACATTTTAGAAACGAGTGGCTTTTTAGAAAAAAATGGTTTTTTTATAATGATTTAGGATATTGACTTGGATATACGCTCAAATCTACATGGCGTAAAGTTGAACCGTATTTTGCATTAATGGCATCTACAAAAATATTAGAAATTAATGCATAACCCCTTGCGCTTGGGTGAATTCCGTCTAATGAAAAAGCACCGCCGGTAACATACGCTGACGTTAAACTGAAATTTCCAAATTTGATTCCTGTACTTGCCAATTGCGTTAAAACTGCTCTTGTATCAACAAATGCCAAACCTTTTTCGGTTGCAACTGCAGCAATTGTGGTATTGTAAGCATCTGTTGCTTTCTTAATTTCGGCACTTTCTGTTGGAATAAGAACGTGTTTATCCTGTAATGGAAATGTGATTCCGAATTTATCTAATGGAGCAGGCGGAATCATACCAATTCCCGAGTCAGCAGCACTAGGCACTGTACCAATCACAGTTCGTACTGGCAGCACTACAAGATCGGCAGCTGTAGCTTGTCTCGCCTGTCCAAAAACAGCACCATAAAAACCCGCAGTTTGTGTCCCTAAAGTTGGCGCAAATGCCTGAGCTAATTGAGTTGCTAAATTTGGCAAGCTTTCATCTTTTATCAATACCGGATTTGAAGCAGTTTCAGATAATAAATTAATTCTGTCTCCGGCTCCCAATGCAGTTAGCACTTGTTTTAACGGACCGTATAATTGTGTATTAAGTGCTTTTATGGTAGCTTTCCCTACTTCTTCATTGTTAAGCCCAATTGATTTAGCTGTAAGCGGATTGTAAGGAACTGTTGTAAAATAAGGCAAAGCTGTGATATAAGGTAAATTTGCCACTACTCCTTTTGCTCCATTTGCAGTTAAAGCAGTTGCCATAGAAGAATATACATTTGCAAAAACAGCAGGATCTGTAATATCATTGCTACCGTAAGTTGCCGGATTTGGATTTCCTGTCTGATCTTTTCCAACTCCGCCAGAAGTTGCATAACTCAGAACATCATTTCCTCCAATAAACAAAGAGAAAAATGTAGGTGTCTGAATTAACGCATCTGCCAAAACTGAAGTTGAAGTTGAACTTGCAAATCGAACAAAATAAGGATTTGCTGCTCCAATAGCCAAACCTGCAGGATTACCATAACCGTTTGCCACTAAGTGAAAACTTTTAGCACCAGGAACTCCTAAATTATTAAAAGGACCTGTAAGATGTGTCATAACTTCGGTAGTTGGCACGCCAGATACAGGAAGTGGGGCAGTTCCGTTAAAGTACAAACGAGGTCCGAAAGCCGGATTTACCTGACCTCCAAACAATAATCCCCCAATATTATCATTTGCATATGGTATTGTAAAAGTACCACCGCCTGCCGCAGCAAATTGCTGAGACAATATATTGGCATAACCGTTTTCCTGTCCTTTTTTAAACAATGAATTATCGCTATATCCGGCAGCAAAAGAATCTCCAAGTGCCACATATTTTGTAAAAACTGCCGAGCCGGGAGTTACAGGAACTTCTTCGGGAGTGTTGTTATCATCGTCATTATTACAAGCTGCCATAAAGGTTAAAGAAACCAATAATAGCCATTTTATATTTTTTTTCATGTTATTAACTTTTAAATTATTAGCTCTTTCTTATTTAGCAAGCCGTAAAAAGAAAGAAAATCTTTTTTGATCAAATAATCATTTCATTTAAGGATTGATTATCCATGAAGCAAACCACATCTGACCAATCATACCAGCTCCAACTACCTGAAGGTAATCTTTACCGAAAAGATTTGTTGCTCCAACTTTAATAACAGATTTTAATTTTGGAATACCATAATTAATCTGAGCATCAAGCACTGTATTTTCCGGAATCATTCCGTCTCCAAAAGAAGATTGCCACAAATATTCTGTATTCCATCTTACATTCACATTAAAACCTAAGTTCTTAGTTACTTTAGCATTTCCAAAAGAACCTTTAATTCTGTGTTTCGGAGTATTAAATCCTGCAACAAAACTTGGATCTTCTGTTTGATCAAAATCAAATTGAGCATAATTGTAATTAACTCCTACTTCAAAGTCTTTATATACTTTTTTAGACAATCCAACTCCAAAACCTAATGATGTAATTTGAGCAGTAGTATTGGTATATACCTGATAAACTCTTCGGTCACCAAAGGCCAAAGCAGCATAACTTAACTGAACATTAGGATCTGTAGGATCTGATCCTGCTGTTCCGTAATAAGGAGTAATTACTCTTGAAGTATTCATAAAATCGTTGTAAATATTGTAGTATCCGTTGATATCAATAGATAAATCGTTTTGAACTACTGTACGATACCCTGCTTCAAAAGCCTGCACTTCTTCTGGCTTTACCAATCTAGGATTTGCTACTTTAAGATCAGCAGGATTTGCGGATGCCGCAAATGCCTGAACAGAAGCTAATGTATAAGAGTTTTCATAAGCACTGCGGCCTGACAAGTCAACTGTTGCTCCATTACCTGGTAAAGCCTGACCTGCAAGACTTACAGGCTGAGTTTCCTGAAAACGATCTAAATTATCAGCTGCAGAACCAATTAATGCAAAAGGCCCTAAATCTAAACCAATATATTGATCCTGAGTAGTTGGGTTACGAAAACCTGTTTGATAAGATACTCTGAAATTATGTCTTTTTGATTCACCTGCAGAATATACAAATGAAATTCTTGGTGAAACATTCCCATCAAAATTCTGGCTTTTATCATAACGCACAGATCCTGTAAATTTTAATCTGTCGTCCATCCATTTTTTTTGCAATTGTGCATATGCCCCATATTCTTTATAATCGATCGGACCATCGTAATCCGTAAAAATTGTTCCTTCTGAATCCATTATATATTTTCTCCAAGAACCACCAACCTGAATTTCGGCAAATTTGATAAGATCTCTGAAATTATAATTTACATCTGAATGATATAGTTTTGAATGATCAATAAATTTTGCTCCCTGAGTTAAATCAGGATTAGAAGTTACAGTAGTAAGTGCATTATTGAATTGTGCAGAACCCGGCTCAAATCTTGGTGATCTTGGGGCACCCGGATTAACAGGATCAATATTAGGAGTTAATCCTAAACCTGGCGCAACATTGTAATCAGCAAAAGTTCTTGCATAGTTTGCTGCATCATTTGCATTAAGACCCAATACTGCTGATGACAATTGAAATGCTGTTCCATAATCGGTAAACCAGTTTTTATCAGATTTTGCTAATCTGTTTACATTCCATCCGGCAAATCTCATGTCATAAGAATCTCCTGCATCTTCACTTGTAAAATAAACTCTTCCAAAAAAGTTCTTTCCTTTTATTTCAAATTTACCCTGCTGCATTAAAAAATCTTTCAAAGCATACCTGTTTGCTCCCTGATAAATTGTACTTCCTGTACCAATTTTATATTGCAATATAATTTCAGTATCATCTGCAAAAGGCTTAATATGAGCGCTAAAATCGGCTTTCATACTTTTAACTTTGTTATCAGTTAAGTCCTGCTCGCGGTATCCAGTTCTGCTCACTTGTCCAACATTTGGGATAAACGTTGTAACTTCATCTCCATATATATTTAATCCATCATAATTTTGATTCATTGCATGTCCAACAGAACCGCCAGTCATACTTCTTGTATCTGCTGCGATCCATTCAGAAGCTTCCATGTACGTGAAATTTGCTTTTAAAGCAAAATGTTTGGTAAATGCTTTTGCTGCTCTGATTCCAAAATCATTATAATCATTAGTTCCTGCAGCGTCCTGACTTGTTTGTCCGTATTTATAATAAACACTTATTCCTTCATTAGCAAAAGGACTTTTACTACTCATAAACATAATACCGTTAAAAGCATTTGCTCCGTATAGCGCAGAAGATGCTCCTGGTAAAAGTTCTACACTTGCCACATCAATATCAGAAACACCAATTAAGTTTCCTAATACAAAGTTTAAGGCTGGTGACGAATTATCCATTCCGTCAACTAATTGCATAAAACGGGTATTTGCCACTGTAGCAAAACCTCGGGTATTTATTGATTTAAAAGAAATACTACTTGTGTTAAAATTCACCTCTTTTAAGTTTTCTAAACCGTCATAAAAAGTAGCTGCCGTGGTGTTTTTAATTTCCTGAATTCCCATTCTTTCAATCGTAACAGGAGACTCGATTACACGTTCAGGAGTTCTGGAAGCAGAAACTACAATTTCATCCAATTTTGTTTCTTCATCTTTTAAAACTACACTGACATTTTGATTTGATGATGTAATATTGATTGTTTTTGTTTCAAATCCTACTGCCGAAACTTTAATCACAAAAGGTGGTTTAGCAGAAGTATTCAATTTAAAGGAACCATCAAAATCTGTCGAAGCTCCAGTAGAACTTCCTACAACATTAATATTGGCACCAGGAATAGATTGTTTGTTACTGTCGGTTACAGAACCGGTAACTGTATTTTGCGCAAAGGAAATTCCGCAGAAAAACAACATAATTAGCAAATACATTCTCATTGGTTTAGGTTTTTTTGTTAGTTTATGTTACCAAAATACAAATAATTTTGATATTAATAAAAAAACGTTAAAAAAAATTAATATTACATATCTTTTTCGCTAGTATTTTAACTTTTCTGTATTCTGTTTTGTTAAACTAACATCAAGAAGAATGCTTTTCAAATCTTATTTACTATGCATACATATAAAAATTAAGAGAAAAAATGAGGATTTAATAAAAATACATCGTTGTAGAAAAATATTTGATAATAAAAAAAAGTAACGTGGCAATTTCAATTTTTAACACATCCGGTATCATTTAAACCTAGGGGTTACTTTAATACATAATATATAAAAAATACAACAAGACGAATAAAGCTTCCTAATATTCTATTATCTCAGAACCAAACCAGCGCGTTAAGTATTATAAATAAAAAAAGCGAGACCTAAGTCTCGCTTTTATAACATTATAAATATTTTATAAACATTATTCTACAGTAACTGATTTTGCCAAATTACGTGGCTGATCGACATTACAACCTCTCATTACAGCAATGTAATAAGAAAGTAATTGCAACGGAATCGTAGTAATAAGTGGTGATAACGCATCTGAAGTTTCAGGAATCTCGATTACATAATCGGCTAACTCACGAACTTGTGTATCACCTTTTGTAACTACGGCAATAATTTTACCGCTTCTTGATTTTATTTCCTGAATGTTACTTACAATTTTGTCATAATGACCTTGTTTCGGTGCAATTACAATAACCGGCATATGCTCATCAATTAATGCAATAGGCCCGTGTTTCATTTCTGCCGCAGGATAACCTTCAGCATGAATATAAGAGATCTCTTTTAATTTTAAAGCGCCTTCTAATGCAACCGGAAAGTTATATCCACGACCTAGATACAAACAGTTTGGAGCATCTTTAAAAGCTGCTGCAATTTCTTTTGCTCTGTCGTTTGTCTGTAATGCCTCTGCTACTTTTTCAGGAATTATTTCTAATTCTTGCAAGTAAGTATGATAGTCTGTATTTGACAGAGTACCTTTAGCTTTACCTAATCGCAAAGCGATCATAGTTAAAACCGTAATTTGAGTTGTAAATGCTTTTGTTGAAGCTACCCCAATTTCAGGTCCTGCGTGCGTGTAAGCTCCGGCATGGCTTTCTCTTGAAATAGAAGAACCAACAACATTACAAACACCAAATACAAAAGCACCATTTTCTTTTGCTAATTTAATAGCCGCCATTGTATCTGCAGTTTCTCCTGATTGAGAAATCGCGATAACAACGTCATCTTTATTAATAATTGGGTTACGGTATCTAAATTCAGAAGCATATTCAACTTCAACCGGAATACGCGTAAACTCTTCAAAAATATATTCTGCTACTAAACCTGCGTGCCATGAAGTACCACAAGCAACAATTAGAATACGTTTTGCGTTTAAAAACTTTTCTAAATTATCTTCAACGCCAGCCATCTGAACAATTCCTTCATTGGCATGAAGTCTTCCTCTGTAGGTATCTTTAATTACACTTGGCTGTTCGTATATTTCTTTTAACATGAAATGATCGTAACCGCCTTTTTCAATTTGCTCCAAATTCATCTGAAGTTCCTGAATATAGGGATCAACTAAAGAATCATCTTTAATTTTTCTAACTTTAAGAGGTTTATGTAATCTGATATTTGCCATTTCTCCATCTTCCAGATAAATAGCGTTAGAAGTATATTCAATGAAAGGCGAAGCATCTGAAGCAATGAAGAACTCTCCTTCTCCAACTCCAATTGCTAACGGACTTCCTAATCTTGCTGCTACAATTTCGTTTGGGTTTTTTTTATCAAAAACCGCAATCGCATAAGCACCTACAACTTGGTTTAAAGCAATTTGAACTGCTTTACCCAATTTTATATTTTCTTTTTTCTGAACTTCTTCAATCAAATTCACCAATACTTCCGTATCAGTATCTGATTTAAAAGTATAGCCTCTCTTTTTTAATTCTTCCTTAAGAGGTGCATAATTTTCAATAATTCCATTGTGAATAATTACTAATTCACCAGAATTTGAAAGATGCGGATGTGAGTTTACATCATTTGGAACCCCGTGAGTAGCCCAACGAGTGTGCCCAATTCCTATACTTCCGTTTGTAGTAAAATTATCTTTTGCTTTTTCCTCAAGATCTGAAACCTTACCTTTTGTTTTACAAAGTTTTATACCAGAGTTGTCATATAACATAACCCCGGCACTGTCATATCCTCTGTACTCGAGACGCTTTAATCCTTTTATAACAATAGGATAAGCCTCTCTATGACCGATATATCCAACAATTCCACACATATATATTTATTAATTTGGTTTCGTGTAGTAAATCTCAAGTTGTAATTTTTTACCAGTCGGGATTGTTGAACTTGAATTACCTCCATACAATACTGTTCCTACAGGCGTCATAACTGTCGATCGTGGCGCTTCTGAAATAACGCTGTTTTTTAATTTCAACTTATTCGAAGCTGTAATGCTAATATCATCAATAGCAACTAAACCTAACCTAACATTTTTAGCGGTTGCATCTTTTATGATATTTCGAATATGATTAGTTAATCTTATTTTATAATATGATCCTCTTTTGGTAGTTGAATTTACATTGACTATACCACCGTAAATAACTTTTGTCATTCGGGGATCAGTTGTTATACTTGTACTACCATCAGCTGCATAATCTACAATTGGCAAATTATTATCCAGGTCATACAAGTAAACTCTTTTCGGCTCTTTAGCCATCTTTTTAATATCAGTACTACCATCAGCAGTTTTAGCCATTTGTAAAGTATCGATATAAAAAACCAAATTTGCTTCGTTAACCAGCCATTTATTAGATCTAATTTCTTCTAATTTTGCCGCAAGACCATTAAGTTCCAAAACAGCAAGCGATCCCTGACCTCCTTTTAAGAAAAGTCTCTCATCGCCGGTTGTTACATTTGGGCTTTGTATAGCAGTTGCATATTCAGTACTTTTAGTATCTTGAAGCAAACTAGCGGTACTTCCCGTTAAATTAATAACCAATGTTCTGTCTTCTGTTAAGTTTACATCATCTGTCGTAATATCAGTTTTAGCTTTGTACTTAATAGTAATTTTACCTTTTGTAAAATCCATCAAAGCCATATTACTTGGACTACTGCCTGATCTTTCTACTTTAAAATATAAGCCTCTAAAATATTCCTGAAAAACATCTGCGCTAGCCAATTTTGTTTTTGCTGCTGGGTCTAAAATTTTAGCCTGAAAAAATGCTTTATTTAAATTCAAGCGCATTTCAGGAGCAACTTTTGTAATTACTTTCGTTCCAGCATCATTTGTGGTTTCGTCTGCGTATTGTACAGAGCTGAAAAAGAATTCTTCATTCTCAAATTTATTAACTGGATCGTCATTTAGTATTTTTCCTGCGTAAGTTGGAGGATCTTTTTTTGCATCAAAATTTATATATTCCGGATCACTTGTTGGAGTATCCATATCGGTATTATACAATTGTGCGAATTGATTGCCTCCATTAAAATAAGAAGCACGCATCTGTACACCCGATTCGTAAACACTTAATTTTAACTTTCCTTCCGGCGCTCCATAAATAGAGTCTAATGCATAAGTACTACTTCCATCAGCATTAGTCGCTGTTACATGACTAAAATAAGGCACACTAAGTACTACACTTTCAATTACCGGCGATTCTCCAATAGATGGCGCATAGGCGGTAAGTGCAACCTGCGTTGCATAATTTGCTGTCGTTGTTCCTAAAACCGGATTATCATAAATACCTAAAGCATTTACTGTCAAAGAATTTGACTGAATTGGTGTTACTTCCTGATTGTAAGCCAAAACATCATATTTTTCAGATTCAAGACCAAAATGATCGTCTCCGATCAAATCATCTCCAATGGCATTAAAATCTTTGTCGCAAGAATATAAAAGAACTACAGTACTTATTAATAGAATTTTCTTAAAGAAAGAAGTATTATACATGTTTAATAATAAAGTTAAAATTTAAAGCCCCATCGTTTTGTAGAAATTTGTATACGCTTCCGCGAATGCATCTTTCGTGGCGAAAGGTAAAAAAGGTTTTCCTGAAGATTCTATAAATTTTGTTAAACTTGGCGATACATTTTCAGATGCAATGATAACAGCATCAGAATGTAATATACTAGCTCTTAGAACATTCTCATAATTTGGAGTTTCCAAATCAGCAATTGCTTCGTGAGGAACACCGTCAAATTTCACCTTATTAATCATTTCTAAATCTAAATTTTCATCAAAAGATTGCCCGTAAACCGATGTTACGATTTTTGTTTCAGAAAATAAAGCTTCGTTTTTATAGTAATGTTTCATGTAAATTGGCAACATAGCAGCCAGCCAGCCATGAACGTGAATAATATCCGGAACCCAGTTTAGTTTTTTTACTGTTTCAACAACTCCTTTTGCAAAAAATATCGCTCTTTCGTCATTATCAGGATACAGTGCTCCCTCTTCGTCAGCAAAAGTTGCTTTACGTTTGAAATATTCATCATTATCAATAAAATAAACCTGAATTCTTTCTTTAGGAATTGAAGCTACCTTAATAATCAATGGCATATCTAAGTCGTTCACTACCAAATTCATTCCTGAAAGTCTAATAACTTCATGCAACTGGTGTCTTCTTTCGTTGATATTTCCATATCTTGGCATGAAAATTCTTATCTGGCCGCCCTGATCATTAATCATTTTAGGAACGTCATAAGACATTAAAGAAACTTCATTTTCAGCCAAATAAGGCACGACTTCAGATGATACATATAATATCCTCTTATCTTTCATAATAGTATTTTACTTAATTTTTGGTAATAAAAACGTTGCAAAATTACAAAAATTTATGCAGTTTATAACTAATATATTATGTTTGCAGTAAATTTTAATATTACCAACATGCATATTTTCTACGGTAAAGTAGCTTTGATAGCCTATTTAAAAACTATCAAAACGGCAAATTCGACCATCGGGTTTGTTCCTACAATGGGTGCTTTACACCAAGGGCATCTGGCTTTAATGCAAAGATCCCTTAAAGAAAACGACGATACTGTAGTAAGTATTTTCGTAAATCCAACTCAATTTAACAATCCCGAAGATCTGGCAAAATATCCTAGAACTTTGGAAGAGGACGTAAAAAAAATGCGTGGTTTGAGCGATAAAATGATTCTCTATGCTCCTTCTGTAGAAGATATTTACGAAGGAAATACGGTTTCGCAGGATTTTGATTTTGACGGATTGGAAAATCAAATGGAAGGAAAATTCAGACCCGGACACTTTAATGGTGTTGGTACGATCGTAAAAAGGCTATTTGAAATCGTAACCCCTACAAATGCTTATTTTGGCGAAAAAGATTTTCAGCAATTGCAGATCGTTAAAAAAATGGTCGAAAAAAATCATTTGCCGGTAAATGTTGTGGGCTGTCCAATTTTTAGAGAAGAAAACCAATTGGCAATGAGCTCCAGAAATGAGCGCTTAACTCCGGAAGAAAGAAAAGAAGCTGCGATTATCTATAAAACTTTAACCGAAGCAAAAGAAATATTCAACACAAAAACTCCTGAAGAAACAATTGAATTTGTAGAAAATTCTTTCAAAAACAATGAAAAGTTTGACTTGGAATATTTCGTAATTGCTGATGAATCTACATTATTACCTATCGATCATAAAAGAGAAGGCAAAAATTACCGCGCATTTATAGCAGTATTTGTTAATTCTATTAGGTTGATTGACACCATTTCATTAAATTAATTTACCTTTGCAACATGCAAATTCAAGTTATAAAATCTAAAATTCATCGAGTAAAAGTAACCGGCGCCGATTTAAATTATATTGGCAGCATTACTATTGATGAAACTTTACTAGAAGCTTCAAACATAATTGAAGGCGAAAAAGTATCTATTGTAAATATCAATAATGGTGAACGTTTTGAAACTTATGCTATTAAAGGAGAAAAAAATTCAGGTGAAATTACACTGAATGGTCCTGCAGCCAGAAAAGTTCAAAAAGACGATATTATTATTATCATTTCATATGCAACCCTGGAATTTGAAGAAGCCAAAACCTTCAAACCGTGGATCATTTTCCCGAATGAAAACGATAATTCGCTAACGTAAGCTTTTCCTTTACACTTATTCAACTTTAGTTTGACTAATTTTTATTGGTCAGACAGTATTTTATTGGCTTAAATTCGATATTGATTTTTAAAGATAAAACAACATTGCTATTTTTAAAATTCCTACAATAATAAAAAAGCAAATAAAATGTTATATTGCTACACTATTTCAATACTTTTTAATCCACTGAAATACCCCAAATCATGAGAAAAGTTTACTTACTATTTGCTTTAATTTCCATCTCGGCTTTTGCCCAGAAGAAATTCGACAACATTCAATCTGAAAAACTTGGAGAAGAACGAAGAATTACAATCGGACTTCCGGAATCTTACGAAGCCAATCCCGAAAAAAAATATCCTGTTTTATATTTATTAGACGGTGATTATTTATTTGATCCTTTCTCTGGCGCCGTAAGTTATGGTACTTATTGGGGCGATTTGCCCGAAATGATTATCATTGGTATTCATCAAAATAAAAATGACGAAAGAGAAGACGACACCACTATTGACCAAAATGAGGGGCTTCCTTTTGAAAAAGGCGCAGAGTTTTTTGAATTTGTAGGTGCAGAATTAGTTCCTTATATCGAAAAAAAATACCGCACTTCGCCTTTTAGAATTATTGCCGGACATGATATTACGGCAAGTTTTGTTAACTTCTATTTATACAAAGAACAACCGCTATTTAACGCCTACATTTGTTTTAGCCCAGAATTAGCCTCTAAAATGGAAGTTCGAATTCCGGAGAAATTTGCAAAAGTAACAGAACCTATATTTTACTATTTATCTGCTGCAGACGGCGACAATAAAAAAATTAAAGAACCAATAGAAAAATTAGACAGCAATATTAAACTTGCCAATAATCCTCTGGTGAACTACAAATACGATTTATTCAAAGGCACTACGCATTACACGCAGGTTTTACATGCAATTCCAAGTGCTTTGTACCAAATTTTTGAAGTATACAAACCTATTAATTCAGCAGAATACAATGATAAAATTGCTGTTCTTGAAACAGGATATGCTGATTATTTGGAAAACAAATACAATACAATGTCTAAAGTTTTAGGCGTTCAGATTCCGGTGAGAATGAGTGATTTTAAAATCATAGAAAACCTTATCCTTAAAAAAAATGCGTATGACGAATTAGGTAAAATGGCCGAAATTGGAAACGTAAATTATCCAAAAGCGATGTTGGGCGAATATGAATTAGGATTGATGTACGAAAAAATGGGAGATCCAAAAAGAGCTTCGAAAAAATATCAAAATGCATCACAAATGGAACCAATTGGTGATTTGAATAAAGATGTGATGTACGAGAAAATCGACGAAATGAATACGCTTGCTAAAAAACCCAAATAATGTCTAAAGTTAAAACTTCTTTTTTTTGCCAGAATTGCGGAACTCAATATGCCAAATGGCAAGGACAATGCAATGCCTGCAAGGAATGGAATACTATTGCCGAAGAAATTATTCAGAAGCAGGAAAAGGTAGCCTGGAAAAGTGAACCAACTTCTACCAGTAAAGCACCGCGACCTTTAAAAATTAATGAAATTGATTCGGCTCAGGAAATTCGAATGAATACAACTGATGGCGAATTAAATCGTGTTCTTGGCGGAGGCATAGTTCCAGGGTCATTAACGCTATTAGGCGGTGAACCGGGAATTGGAAAAAGTACACTTTTGCTTCAAATTTCTTTAAAGCTGCCTTATAAAACTTTATATGTTTCTGGAGAAGAAAGTCAGAAACAAATAAAAATGCGTGCCGAAAGAATAACGCCAAACAGCGACAACTGCTATATTTTGACGGAAACTAAAACGCAAAATATATTCAAACAAATTGAAGCGATTCAGCCAGAGATTGTAATTATAGATTCAATCCAGACTTTACATACGGATTATATTGAATCTACAGCCGGAAGTATTTCTCAAATTAGAGAAACAACTGCCGAACTGATCAAGTTTGCCAAAGAAACCAATATTCCGGTTATTTTAATCGGACACATTACGAAAGACGGAAACATCGCCGGACCAAAAATCCTGGAACACATGGTCGATACCGTTTTGCAGTTTGAAGGCGACAGAAATCACGTTTACCGAATTCTGCGTTCGCTAAAAAACCGTTTTGGTTCTACTGCCGAACTGGGAATTTACGAAATGCTGGGAAGCGGTTTGCGAGAAGTAAGCAATCCGTCAGAAATATTGATTTCGCACAAAGACGAAGAAATGTCGGGAACTGCGATTGCCACAACCATGGAAGGCATGCGTCCGTTAATGATCGAAATACAATCGCTTGTAAGTACAGCTGTTTACGGAACACCACAGCGCAGTACCACTGGCTACAACGCCAAAAGGCTAAACATGATTTTGGCGGTTTTAGAAAAAAGAGCCGGATTTCGTTTAGGTGCAAAAGACGTTTTCCTAAACGTTACCGGAGGAATTTCTGTTGATGATCCAGCAATTGACTTAGCTGTTGTTGCTGCTATTTTATCATCCAACGAAGATATTCCGATAACAAAAGGCTTTTGTTTTGCCGGCGAAGTTGGTTTATCCGGAGAAATCCGACCTGTAAATCGCGTAGATCAACGTATTCAGGAAGCCGAAAAACTAGGATTCAATACTATCTTTGTTTCAAAATACAATAAAATTGCCTTAAAAAACACAGGAATCAAAATAGAACTCGTAGCAAAAATCGAAGATGTTGCCAGTTTTCTATTTGGATAATTTTTTAGTTTGCCACTAATTACAAGAATTAGCACGAATTTTTTATTGAAATTTAACAGTTTATTTGACGACTTAGTTAATTCGAGAAATTAGTAAAATTAGCGGCAAAAAAAGTTTGTTCGAACATTCCTTAAATTTTTATAAACCCACTTTATGAAATTTCCAAAACAAAAAATATATAAAGCACTTTTGATACTTCTTTTGGTATTAGGAGTGCTTTTTTTAGGTTTATACTTTTTTCGCGATTCGCTTTTAAAACAAGCCATTGCAAAAGTTACCCTGAAAATGAATACAGAATATGACAGTAAATTTTCTGTAAAATCAGCTTCTTTTGAAGGTTTATCCGGAATCAAACTAACTGATGTTATTTTAGTTCCTAATAATGCTGACACGCTTTGCCACATTCAAAAAATAGAAACTAGTATTAGTTTATCCAATTTATTAATTGGAGATGTTCAGGTTGGAACCTTAAAAATCAACAATGGTTATATTCAATTGGTTAAAAAAGGAAAGGTCCGCAATTTTGATGCTTTCCTAAAAAGAGATAAATCAGATTCTGATACAAACGAAAAACGTAAATATGCCACTTTTGCTTACCGAATCATTTCAAAGCTATTAAATTTAGTTCCAACAGATATGAAGTTGGAAAATCTGAATTTCAAAATTGATGATAATGGTAAAAAAGCCTCTATTGCGATAAATAAACTCGTTTTAGACAACAAACAGCTGGAAACGAATCTTCATGTCCAAAGCAAAAATTTTGACCAAAAATGGAACATTAAAGGATTTGCTGATCCTAGAAATAAAAAAGCAGATATTCGGTTTTTTAATCTGGATACCGGAGCGATTCGCGTTCCGTATCTTGACGAACGTTACAACTTTAAGGCAAGTTTTGATTCTATCCGATTAAACGTAGCCAATATTGACAAAGACGGAAGCGAATTGCACATTGATGGCTATACTTCGATTGCTAATTTAAAAATCAATCATCCCAAAATTGCGAGTAAAGATGTTGTGATAAAAAATGCACGTTTTGATTATCGTTTTTTGCTTGGCGATGATTTTATTTCGATCGACAGCACTTCGACCATGCAATTGAACAAGATAAAAGTGAAACCGTATGTTTCGTATAATACCGAAAAAGATACGGTTTATACTTTGAAAGTTGATATTCCGAAAATGCAGGCACAGGATTTTATCGTTTCCTTGCCAGACGGGTTATTTACGCATTTTCAGGGAATGGAAGCGACGGGAATTTTCGATTATAAATTGGATTTCAAATTCAACAAAAACAAACCAAACACTTTAGTTTTTGACAGTAAACTAAACAAACAAGATCTAAGAATCACAAAATATGGCGAAGCCGATCTTAATAAATTAAACAGGGAATTTGTATATCGCGCTATTATTCAGAATGTATTGCAGCGTCCGGTTTTGGTTGGAAATGCAAATCCCAATTATACACCTTTGGACCAAATATCGCCTTATTTACGTAAATCAGTATTGACGACAGAAGATCCTTCTTTCTTTTCGCATCGCGGATTTATTAATGAAGCTTTTAAACAATCGATTTTAAAAAACATCAGAACGAAAAAATTCTCTCGCGGCGCCAGTACGATCAGCATGCAATTGATTAAAAATGTTTTTTTAACCCGCGAAAAAACACTTTCGCGTAAGCTGGAAGAAATTCTTTTGGTTTATATCTTAGAAAACAATCGCGTTGTAAGCAAGGAAAGAATGCTGGAAGTTTATTTCAACATTATCGAATGGGGACCAAACGTATACGGAATTGGTGAAGCAAGTCAATTTTATTTCCAAAAAAGCCCATCAGCTTTAAATGTAGATGAGTGTTTGTTTTTGGCGACAATTATTCCGAAACCAAGAAAATTCATGTATCAATTTAATGATCAAGGAAACCTGAAAGATTACGCTGTTAAAAACCAAAAATTCTTAAGAAACTTAATGTTTCGCCGTGGTCTTTTAGTTCCGGAAGATACGATTGGTCAGTTTCCCGTTTATATTTCCGGAAACGCACGCTCTTTAATACGAATCAAAGCGCCGGATTCGACAGCAATTAAAAATGATTCTTTGTCGATGGAAGAAGAATTTGATCTTTAAACGATTTGCCACAAAGACACTAAGGCGCAAAGTTTCAGGTTAAAAATTTTGTTTATAAACTAAAGTTTACTCATAGTTTGTCATTTCGACCGAAGGGAGAAATCACACTAGTGAATCCACAAAGAGAATCGCCAATCTTTGTCGAGCTTCTAGTGTGATTTCTCCCTTCGGTCGAAATGACACAAAATTCGAATAAATAATAAATCTTTGTGTCTTAGCGCCTTCGTGGCAATAAGTTAAGGAGCAGGATCAGGAATAATAGCCTGAACTTTATCAATTTCGGCTAAAATTTCTTTTGAAAGTACAACATCAATCGTGTCAATATTTTCTTTTAATTGCTCCAATGTTGTCGCGCCGATAATGGCACTTGTTAAAAATGGCTGTTGCAACACAAAAGCCATTGATAATTGCGTTAATGTTAATCCGTGTTTATGAGCAATTTCCTGATATAATTTTGTTGCTTGTGTACATTGATCGCTTCCGTAACGAGTATACTGAGGAAAAAGTTTAACTCTCGCATTTGGATGTGCTTCTCCCATTAAAAATTTGCCTGTCAATGTTCCAAATCCTAAAGGTGAATATCCTAACAAACCAACATTTTCATGGATTGCAACCTCGGCTGAACCAACTTCAAAAAGACGATTCAGTAAATTATACGGGTTTTGAACGGTTTTGATTCTCGGCAAGTTTTGATATTTGCTTTCTTCCAGAAAACGCATCATTCCCCATGCATTTTCATTCGAAACTCCGATGTGTTTTATTTTTCCTTCTTTGATTAATCCGTCAAAAGTTTCCAGAACTTCTTTAAAATTATCTTCCCACGCATCATCCTGAACTTTAAAAGCACGCTGACCAAAAGTATTGGTTTTACGCTCCGGCCAATGCATTTGATATAAGTCGATATAATCTGTTTGCAGACGTTTTAAACTATTATCTAAAGCAAATTTAATACTTGCAGGAGAAAAATCTAGTTTTTCGCGCATATACCCAAAATTCGCGTTTGGTCCTGCAATTTTTGAAGCCAAAACTACTTTCTCACGGTTTCCGGATTTTTTAAACCATGTCCCGATAATTTTTTCTGTACTTCCGTAAGTTGCTTCACTTGCCGGAACCGAATACATTTCGGCAGTATCAAAAAAATTGATTCCACGTTCAAGTGCATAATCCATTTGGGCATGACCTTCTGCTTCTGTATTTTGTTGTCCGAAAGTCATTGTCCCGAGACATATTTTGCTGACTTCTATATCGGTGTTGGGTAAAGTTGTGTATTTCATTTTTTTTGAGATTCTGAGGTTCTAAGTGGCTAAGATACTAAGGTTTTATTCTTTGTAATTAAAGCTTCAAAGATACGATGGGATTATTCAAATGAAAATTCGACAAAAGTTAAAAAGGATATAAAAAGTAAATTTCAAAATTTTAAAAATGAAATTAACCTTTCAATGCAGGATAATAAAGGGGTTCAAAGTTAAAACTTTGAACCCCTTTATTTCAAACTTTTTATAGGATTTTGAAGAGAATTAAAAACTCTAATTATAAAAATTGAATTTTCTTTAATTTGATATAGAATTTTAAAATTCCTTACTATAATTCTTCTGCAATCCAATCTATATTCGTCTAATTGAAATTGTTCAGCAAAAACAATTTTATTTGGACTATTAAATAATTCCTCTCTAATTTTAATTGCTGTTTCTTTAGAGATTTTCTTCTTTAGTGAAATGTAAATTTCTTTCAAATCTTCTTTAGCACTTGCTGTCCAGAAAACTTCAATTTTAATATTACTCATTATCCCAATCCTGCATTTCTTTCGATAAATCTTCTTTTGAAATTATTCGCTTGTATTTAACATCATTCAAACCTTCTTCAACTTTATTATGATATTCAGACAAGGTTAAAGAATTTCCTTTTGCATCGTAAGAAACAACTTCATTTAAATAGTTGTCAAATACAGAAGAGACAATGCGCAATACTTTTTCATCTGCTAAATCTAATTGATTTCTTATTTTATCTTTTAATTCCGGAAGTCCCATAATTATATTCTTTAAGATTTTCAAAGTTACAAAATAATAAGAATCGAAATTCCAAATTCCAAACCTAAAGTTTGATCATAATTAAAGCTACAAGGTTTTGGAAACCTTGCAGGAAACAAAAAGGCCCAAAGTTAAAACTTTGAGCCTTTTTAAAATCTTAGCCTCTTAGAACCTCAGTCCCTCAGAAACTTAGTTTATACTATTAAGCATCTCAGCGATTTCATCTAATCTTGGCGTTAAGATGATTTCGATTCTACGGTTTTTTGCTTTTCCTTCAGGAGTGGCGTTGCTTGCCAATGGAGAAAATTCGCTACGACCCGCTGCTGTTAGTTTTTGTTTGTTGATTTTTGTGTTTTCACTCAAAATATTTACAATTGCAGTTGCTCTTTTTGTAGACAAATCCCAATTGTTTGCAATTGGCCCTGAACCAGCATACGGATCATCATCTGTATGTCCTTCAATAAGAACCGAAAGATCAGGATTATCTCCAAGAACTTTTCCTAATTCTACAACTGCTTTTCTACCTTCTGTACCAACAGCCCAGCTTCCTGAATTGAAAAGTAATTTGTTTTCCATAGAAACATACACTTTTCCGTTTTTCTGTTCTACTGTCAAACCTTTTCCTTCAAAACCGTTTAGGGCTTTAGATAACGTTTCTTTTAGTTTTTTCATTGCCGCTTCTTTGGCCGCAATCATGGCTTCAAGTTCGTTAAGGCGACTTGCTGTTTTATCAAGACGTGCTTGTTCTTCGGCTAATTTTTTTGATTTTGCTTCTAATTGTGCCAGCAATTCACGGTTTTTGGCCATATTGCTTTCTAATGCATCGTTGCTGTTTTTCTCCAATGCATTATAGGAATCCTGCAGCACTTTGTATTTTTTTTGTTCAGCTGCTAAATCTGCTTTTTGTTTTGCAAGATCGTCTTTTGTGCTCGCCAAATCTTTTGTTAATTTATCACGATCTAATTCTAATTGATTTTTAGCTTTTTGCAAATCTGCATTTTGATCAGCAATGGAGCGATTTTCTTTTTTCAGATCTGAATATTTAGATTCAAGATCATTGTAAATTTTCTTAGAAACACACGAAGTCATGGATAAAGCTATTACTAGCAATCCGATGGAGGCTTTTTTAATCATCTTATTTTTTTGGTTTTTATTTGGGGCTTATTAATAATTCAAAAATCTTGTTTTACGCAGAGGCCTAGCCCTGATGGGAACGGCATCCTTTTGTGGCGGGGTTCGCCACAAAAGATATAGTGGACAGCAGGAAATAGCTCCTGAAAAATGAAATTCCAAATTCCAAAATGATGTAAACTATAATCGCATTTAAAACTGCTATTCTTTTAACAATAACAATACCAAACTTTATTCGATTTCAACTAAAACCGGACAATGATCAGAATGCACGGCATCTGGTAAAATTACAGCACGCTTTAATCTGTGTTCTAATGAATCGCTTACTAAATTATAATCGATACGCCAGCCTTTATTGTTTCCGCGGGCTCCGGCACGATAACTCCACCATGAATAATGATGTGGATCTTTGTTGAAATGACGGAAGCTGTCAATAAAACCAGATTTTATAAACCCATCAAGCCAGGCACGTTCTGCTGGCAAAAATCCGGAGACGGTTTTATTGCGAACCGGATCATGAATATCGATCGCTTCGTGGCAAATGTTGTAATCACCGCAAATAATCAGGTTTGGAATCGTAATTTTAAGTTCGTTGATGTAATTTTGAAAATCATCCATAAACATAAATTTATGATCAAGTCTTTCAATATTCGTTCCCGACGGAAGATATAAACTCATTACAGAACAATCGTCAAAATCAGCACGAAGGTTACGACCTTCAAAATCCATATGCTGAATTCCGGTTCCAAAAACTACATTATTGGGTTTTATTTTAGATAAGATAGCCACACCGCTATATCCTTTTTTGGTAGCCGGATAATAATATTGATACGGGTAACCAGCTTCGGTAATTGCTTCAACTGGAATTTGCTCTTGTGTCGCTTTTATCTCCTGAAGACAAATAACATCAGGATTAGCCTGTTGCAGCCACTCTATAAATCCTTTTGTAATTGCTGCTCTGATTCCGTTTACATTATAAGAAATAATTTTCATTCAAGTTTTTTTTAGGAATCCAAATGTAATAAAAAAGTGGAAAGTTTGCATTTGTATCAACGAAAAGTAGAGTTTTTTGTTATCTTTGTTCGCTGCTCTAATAAATTAAAAATAGTACATGGGTTTAGTTACCGCGAAAGAAGTTGCAAAGGCAATAAATGTTGAGAAGTACGGGGTTCTTGGTACTTTTTCAGGCTGGATTCTTATGAAGGTTCTTAAGATCTCTACCCTTAATAAAATTTACGATCATAACAAACATTTAGAGGATGTCGCGTTTTTAAACGGAATTTTGGATGAAATGGAAATTAAATTTGAAATTCCTGAAGAAGATTTAAAACGATTACCCAAAGATGGCGCTTATATTACTATCTCAAATCATCCGCTTGGAGGAATTGACGGTATTTTATTATTGAAATTAATGCTTGAAAGAGAGCCTAATTTCAAGATTATTGCCAATTTTTTATTACACAGAATTGTTCCGCTTAAAAAATATATCATGCCTGTTAATCCTTTTGAAAATCATAAGGATGCAAAATCAAGCGTGGTGGGAATTAAAGAAACTTTACGTCATTTAAGTGATGGAAAACCGTTGGGTATTTTCCCTGCCGGGGAAGTTTCAACCTATAAAGATGGTAAATTAGTAGTAGATAAGCCTTGGGAAGAGGGCGCTTTAAAATTAATTAGAAAAGCAAAAGTCCCGGTTGTACCCATTTATTTTCACGCTAAAAACAGCCGATTATTCTACTGGCTTTCTAAAATTGACGATACTTTACGTACTGCAAAATTACCATCGGAATTGTTGACGCAGAGAGATCGTGTCATTAAAGTTCGTATTGGTAAGCCAATTTCGGTAAACGAACAAAACGAAATTGAATCGTTTGAAGAGTATTCAGAATTTTTAAGAAAGAAAACCTATATGCTTGCCAATCCTTTTGAAAAGGACAGCAAATTAATTGATACAGCAAGTTTAAAAATACCAAAAGCACCTAAAAAAATTGTTACTCCGGCAAGTGAACCGAAAATGCTTGACGAGGTAAATGCTTTAAGAGGAAGCGATTGTCGCTTATTGCAAAGTAAAAACTACGAAGTGTTTTTTGCAACAGCGAAATCTATACCAAATATATTACATGAAATTGGCCGTTTGCGCGAAATCACTTTCCGTGAAGTTGGTGAAGGAACAAACGAATCTATTGACTTAGACAAATTTGACCAATATTATCACCATATGTTTTTGTGGGATGATGAAACCAAACGAATTGCAGGTGCATACCGTATGGGATTGGGATCTGAAATTTATCCGAAATATGGTCTTGAAGGTTTTTATTTGAATGACCTTTTTAGATTTGAACCGGAATTGCACGATATGATGCATAAATCTATCGAGATGGGACGTGCTTTTATCGTTAAAGAATATCAGCAAAAACCAATGCCTTTGTTTTTATTATGGAAAGGTATTATTCATACAACATTACGTTATCCTGAACATAAATATTTATTGGGCGGAGTAAGTATTAGTAATCAATTCTCTGATTTCTCGAAATCACTGATGATCGAATTTATGAAATCGAATTATTACGATCCATATATCGCACAATACATTCATCCTAAAAAAGCTTACAAAGTAAAACTAAAAGACGCTGATAAAGACTTTATTTTTGATGAAGCCGAATCAGATCTTAATAAGTTTGACAAAATTATTGATGAATTAGAACCCGGAAATTTACGTTTACCTGTTTTAATTAAAAAATACATCAAACAAAATGCTCGCGTAGTTGCTTTTAATGTTGATCCGTTGTTTAACAACGCTATCGATGGTTTAATGTACATTCGTATTGCAGATATTCCGGAAAGTACAATGAAACCGGTTATTGAAGAGTTTCAAATAGAACTGGAGCGTAAATTATCTGAAAAAGAAGATTAATTACCCAATTGATATAAAATTAAAATCCCATTTGCATAAGCAAATGGGATTTTTTAATTACAATTTTTTTTCCAAACTAGTTAGCTCCTTCCAATCAATCTACCAAATCTTCATATCTAGGATTAGAAATAATTTAATAATTCCAGATCCTTTAAAAAAGGAGAATCACTTCGTTTGTAAAGATGTTACAATATTACCTCAAAACAGACTTACAAATAACCCTCTATAAGTCATAAATAAGCCAAAAAAAGACATTTAAACAACTTACTACTTAACAAATGAACTTTTGATGCTTAAAACCATCCTTTTTTGCCAACCTGATACGTTTGGTAAAAATCTTCATCTGTTTTCGTGAGATAGATAATTCCTTCTATAAGACCTATAAGACCTCCAATTCCAACTAATCCTAAAATAAGCTGGATAACTCCTTCAGTGATATATCCTAAATAAAATTTATGAATACCTAATGATCCCAGTAATATTGCAAAAATTCCGCTGACAATTTTTTTATTCTCTTGGTTAGCACTTCCAAATTCTGATCGTGTATTTTCCATATTCTTAATTTTAAATTTGATTATTTAATTGTAACACAATTAATTTAGTCAATAAAAAAACAAAATCCCGTTGCATTAAGCAGAACGGGATTTTGTTTAGAACCAAATCGACTGATGCATTATATCATCAATTGAATTATTTTTTACAAAAAGAATCAATCGTATAAAATGATAAAAAGCTAAAAAGTAAGCCAATCTATAGGCTAATTTTTTATTGTATAAGAGTGTTGTAAAATATTCTTTTTTGGTAATAATTTCTGTTACTAATACAATAATAGTTACCCAGCAAAAAGCAATTACAAAAGGCCCTAAAATATGGTAACTAATCGATTTGTATAAATCTCCCTGATAAAAATAAACCAGCGACTTTGTAATACCACAACCAGGACAGGGAAATCCCGTAACCATTTTAAAAGGACAAAAAGACTGATCTGACTCTAAATGGTCGTTATGATTATTAAGCATTAAAAAAAACGGAACTATCAGTGTAATTACTGCACCGATAATTCCGTAAATTTTACGTTTTATTCTGCTATTATTTGTATAATCTGTTGATGTCACCTTGTACAATCATTGCTGCTGCGATAGGAAAAAAGAATCCTAAAACAATTAATAAAGTAGACTGATCTTTTTGAAGTTCACCTGTTTGCTCATACACTTTTGGCAAAGCTTCTTTTCCTGCTAAATAATAAAAATAAATATTTACCGGCATACAACATCCTGCAAAAATTGCAATTGGCTGCGAAATAACTTCTTTCTTTGCTACAGCATTAAAAACTTCTGCAACTTTAATGTTCCAATAAATTAAATACAATCCGCAAGTTAAAAATCCGAAAAGTAAAACCATAATTGGATCAACTTTAAATACTGGGATTGGCTCATTAAAATTATTTGATGTTTCTTGTAATTCCATTTTCTATTATTTATATTTAGTTATTAGTATTATTGTAATTCAACTTTTCCAATTTCATTAATTTCTTCGATATTGTTTTTAGGATCTTGTCCATAATCATTTGGACCAGAATCACCTTCTGTAAACAATAAAACAAGCAACCAGATACCTCCAATAAACGGAACCAGGCAGATAAAATAAAACCAGCCGCTTTTTCCAACGTCGTGCAATCTTCTTACTACTGCTGCCAAAGTTGGTATAAACGTTGCCAACGTATAAAGACCAAAAAAAGCATATCCAATTATTCCTCCAGTTACCGCATCGCCAAAAATGGCTCCAATGATAGCTCCAATAACGATTAATAAAATAGAAATTAATCCATTTGCAAGTGCAAAATACCAATATTCGCTTCTTCTGGCGCGACCTTTAAAGTTTGCATAGTTTTCAAAAACTACTTTTTTGTACCATTCAATCATAATTAATAATAAATTAGTTAGTTAATGCCTCATTTTTTGGATTTTCGGCTTCTCCTTTTTAAAAATTTAGTTAAAATTCGAAACAATATTAACAAAAAATTATCTTAAAAACTAATTATGAAAATTTTCTCCTGAAAGAAAAAGATTATTATTAATTTTTCAATCGAAATAGTGAAAAACAACGGGTTTTGACTACAAATGTTAAAAATTTAAATTTACTTAGAATAAACTTTTTTAATCTTATCTACAATAACCTGCGCAAGCCTTTCATGACTTTCGAAAGTCCATCCAGCAATGTGCGGAGTTAACAAAACATTTTTGGATTCTAATAAATATTGAAAAGCTTCTGGCGTATTTTTATCCTGAAAAAGGGTTTCAAAAGATAATTTCTCATACTCCAGAACATCCAAACCTGCTCCTAAAACTTTTTTATTTTTCATTGCTTCAACTAAATCTGCCGTAACAATGTTTTTACCACGCGAAGTATTTATAATCCAAAAGGGTTTTGCAAATGCATTTATAAAATTAGCATTGACCATTTTGTCTGTTTCAGAAGTCCACGGAAGATGTAAACTCAAAACATCTGCTTTTTGCTGTAATTCTTGTAATGAAACTTGTTTTGCATTTTCGTCAGCTACATTATCCAAAATATCATAACATAGAACATCAACCTCAAAACCGCGAAGTTTTTTAGCAAAAGCCTTTCCCATGTTTCCATAACCGATAATTCCAACTGTTTTGCCATCAAGTTCGTGACCACGATTACTTTCACGATTCCATTGCCCCGCTTTTATTTCGGCGTCAGCCTGATTTAAATTATTAAATAATGACAAAATTACGCCAAGAGAATGTTCTGCAACAGCGTTGCGATTACCTTCCGGAGCGGCAATTAAGTGTATTCCTTTTGCTTCGGCATAATCACAATCGATACTTTCTAAACCCGCACCAACCCTGGCAATAAACTGTAAATTGGTTGCTTTGTCCAGAAATGTTTTATCGATTTTAAAACGACTGCGAATTACGATTCCGTTATAATCCTGAATTTTGGCTTCGATTTCTTCTTTTGATGATTTAAAATCGGCGTGATTTTCAAAACCAGCTTCTTCTAATTGTGCCCAAAGTATTGGATGATTACTGTCGATATGTAGAATTTTAATACTCATAAATTAAAAACTTTATTAGGGAAACAAAGTAACAAAAAATAGGCTTTATTCTTTATATTAAAATAAATTCGGGAAGAAATGCGTAAATTCGCATAAAACGGATTATGAAAACAATTGGTTTAATTGGCGGAATGTCCTGGGAAAGTTCTTCGTTATATTATCAAATAATAAATAGAACGACTCAGGAGAAATTAGGTGGCGTACATTCTGCAAAATGTTTATTATATTCTGTAGATTTTAATGAAATTGCTTTACTGCAAAAAGAAGGAAACTGGAAAAAACTAGGCGAATTAATGGTTGAAGCTGCTCAAAGTCTTGAAAAAGGTGGTGCCGATTTTATCGTATTATGTACAAACACGATGCATAAATTATATGATGAAATACAAGCAAACGTTTCGATTCCGTTAATCCACATTGGTGATGCTACCGCTGAAAAAATTAAAGAAAAAGAATTTAAAAAGGCAGGCTTGTTAGGAACATCATTTACTATGGAACAGGATTTTTTTAAAGGTCGTTTATTAAACAAACATCAAATAGAAACCATAATTCCAGATGAAACCCAAAGAACAGTAATACATAGAATTATATACGATGAACTCGTAAAAGGAATTATAAATAATGAATCAAGAAATATTGTTTTAGAAATAATATCTGATTTAATTGATAAAGGTGCAGAAGGAATTATATTAGGTTGTACAGAAATTGAACTCTTAATTACCAATGAATTTACTACTGCTGAATTGTTTAACACTGCAGAAATTCACGCTAAAAAAGCGGTAGAATCTGCATTAAAATAAAATATGAAATTAACGAGAACTTTTAAAGCTTTTTTTGAAAACGAAAAATCAGGTGGACTTTTATTGCTTTTTGTGACCATACTTTCTCTTGGTCTTGCTAACTCTTCTTTACGAACAGAATACATTGCTTTGTGGGAAACAGATTTAGGCGGACATTCGATCACACATTGGATCAACGATGGTTTAATGACAATTTTCTTTTTATTGATTGGTTTAGAATTAGAGCGCGAAATTTATCATGGCGAATTATCAAGTATAAAAAATGCTTCCTTACCAATTATGGCCGCTTTTGGCGGAATGCTGGTTCCAGCTGCAATCTTTCTTGCCTTAAATTACGGAACTTCTACTCAAAACGGAGCCGGAATTCCGATGGCGACAGATATTGCTTTTGCCATTGGAATATTATCGCTATTAGGGAATAAAGTCCCTCCATCATTAAAGATCTTTTTAACCGCACTTGCTGTCATTGACGATTTAGGCGCTATCATCGTTATTGCTGTTTTTTACACTACTTCAATCGCTTTTGTAAATCTTGCAATTGCCTTAGGAATTTGGGCATTCTTGTTTGTGTTGAACAGAATGAAAATTCACAACATAATTCCGTATTTAATTGGCGGAGTTGCAATGTGGTATTTTATGCTAAATTCAGGAGTTCATGCAACGATCACCGGCGTTATATTAGCTTTTGTGATTCCGTTTGGAGATGGTGGTGCAAAATCAGTTTCATATAAATTACAACACTTTTTACATAAACCGGTTGCCTTTGTCATTTTGCCCTTGTTTGCTGTCGCGAATACCTGCATCGCTATTGGATCTGACTGGCATCAGGGATTAAATCACCCTAATACTATCGGAATTATTTTAGGGCTTGTTATTGGTAAACCATTAGGTATTTTACTTTTCTCTTTTATCGGAGTAAGCGCAGGATATTGTGTCCTGCCAAAAAAATTAAAATGGACGCATATTTTAGGCGCAGGAATGTTGGGCGGAATAGGTTTTACGATGTCTATTTTTATTACAATACTGGCTTTTAAAGATCCCGAAGTTATTGTTTTCTCAAAAATTGCGATTCTGATTGCGTCTATGCTTTCTGGAATTTTCGGATTTGTTTATCTCAAATATATCTTGTCTAAGAAAAAAGCTTAATTACGATGAAGCCAGTATTTACAGGTGTAATCTAAAATTTAATTTTCAATTTTTTAAATTCCAAATTCCAATTTTTCTCGATATTGTCATCCTGACGGAGGAAGGATCACAAAAGAAGCTCCGCATAGCAATTCTCCAATCTTTGTAGAGTTATACGTGAGATCCTTCCTTCGTCAAGGATGACAAACCGTACTAAAAAAAAATCCAAACCCCAATTAGAATTGGAATTTGGAATTTAAAAGATTGGGATTTAATATTATCCTTTTATCTGTTTCAAAGAAGTCTTTATTCCCTTTATCAAAGAGGAACTGAAACCATTATGCTCCATTTCGTTTAAACCAACGATTGTACATCCCTGAGGCGTCGTTACACGGTCGATTAATTGTTCTGGATGTACTTTCTCCTCTAATAACATTTTTGCAGCTCCTTTAACGGTTTGCGCTGCAATTGCCAAAGCCGTTTGAGAATCAAAACCGATTTCGATTCCGGCTTGCATTGAAGCTCTAATGTATCTTAAAGCATAAGCTGTTCCGCAAGCTCCAAGAACTGTTGCTGCATCCATTAACTTTTCGTCGATAACCGGAGCCGTTCCTAAATCCTGAAACAAATCGACAATTGGCATGGCCTTTTCTCTGTCCTTTTCAGGGAAAGAAATACAAGTAGCTGATTCACCAAATTGTGCCGCGATATTCGGCATGATTCTGATAACCGGAAAAGCATTGTTTGTTTTGGTCTGAAGCGCTTCAAGAGACAAACCGCTTACTGCCGAAGCAATTGTTTTACCTGCGATTACCGGTAAAATTTCTGCCAAAACAGTATCAACCTGATAGGGTTTTATCGTTAAAATTACGACATCGGCTTCCTGAATATTATGTTTGTTATCATTAGAAACCGTGATTCCAAATTCAGTTAAATACTGAATAGTGGCAATGTTTCTTCTCGTTACTGTAACCTGATTGTTTTTAGAAAATTTTGCAATTCCCAAGGCAATAGAAACCCCAAGGTTCCCTCCTCCTATTATGTGTACTTTCATCGGTTATTTATTGGCTAGTTAATACCCTATTTTTCAGCCACAAATTACGCAGATTTTACAGATCTTAAATCACTGTAATCTATTAATTTGTTGCAAAAAACTTAGAATCCAAGAATCAGTTTGGCTACTCCAAAGTAGAGCATAATTCCAAAAACGTCATTGGTTGTTGTAATAAACGGACCTGTTGCAATAGCAGGATCAATTTTATTTTTATGAAGAAAAAGCGGCACTAAAGTTCCTAAAGTCGCAGCGAATAAAATAACAACAATCATCGAAATTGAAATCGCAAATCCCACTAAATATTGTTGGTACATAATCGAATGATAACCCAGTAAAAGCAATGAAATAATACTTCCTGAAATCATCGAAACGGTAATTTCCTTCGTAAAATAACCACGGCTAAATTCTTTCAAAGTTCCGTTTGCAAGTCCCTGAACTACAATTGCCGAGGCCTGAACCCCAATATTTCCGGCTGTTGCCGAAAGTAAAGGCACAAAAATAATTAAAGTAGAATGGAGTTTGAATATCTCTTCATTTCCTTTTAAAACAAAAGAAGCTACAATTTCGATTACCATACCAATTAAAAGCCACGGTAAACGCGCTTTTGTCAGTTCCAGAACGCTGTCATTAGATTCAACGTCTTGTGTAATACCCGCCGCCAACTGGTAATCCTTATCAGCTTCGTCTTTGATTACGTCTACGATATCATCAATGGTAATTCTTCCCACCAAACGTCCCAGTTCATCTACAACCGGAATAGCTTCCAAATCGTACTTTTGCATGATACGCGCCACCTCAACATCTTCGGTATCGACGTTTACGAAGTTTAATTTTCGAATATAAATATCGCCAATTTGTGTTTTGGTAGAAGTTGTCAATAAATCTTTAAGTGATAATCTTCCTTTTAGGCGATTTTCATCATCAACCACATAAATAGAATGTACTCTGGAAACATTTTCGGCCTGAATACGCATTTCTTTCACGCAAGTTAGTACATTCCAATTTTCATTGACCTTTACTAACTCTTTTCCCATCAAACCACCGGCAGAATTTTCGTCGTAACGCAACAAGTCAACAATGTCTTTTGCGTGTTCAACGTCGATCATTTCAGAGATTACTTCCGCTTTTATTTCCTGCGAAAGTTCGGCGATAATATCTGCGGCGTCATTGGTTTCAAGCTCATCAAGCTCTTCTGCAATTTCTTTTGGTGAAAGTCGGCTTAGGATGTTTTCACGCAAATCATCTTCCAATTCCAGAAGAATCTCAGCAGTTTTATCACTATCTAAAACTTTAAAGATATAAGTTGCTTCGTCGAAATCCAGTTCATCCAGGATTTCGGCAATATCGGCGTGGTGCAGATCGTTTAGTAAAACTTCAAGTTCTTTGTCGTTTTTGCTAACAATGTGCTCTTCTAATTGTTGTATTAATTCTTTGCTAACTTTGAACTCCATCGGCTTCTATTTTTTGAGTCAGTTCAATAAATTCTTCTACACTAAGTTGCTCGGGACGTTTATCAAAGATAGTGTCTAATCGCAAATCATCAGTTAAATTTAATGTTTTCAAACTGTTACGTAATGTTTTTCGTCTTTGCTGAAAAGCAGTTTTCACCACAGTAAAGAACAACTTTTCACCACACGGAAGACTGTAATCTTCCTTTCGGGTCATTTTCATCACACCCGATTTCACCTTGGGCGGAGGAATAAAAACATTTTCGTCAACAGTAAACAAATACTCAGTAATATAGAAAGCTTGCGCTAAAACGGATAAGATTCCGTAAGCCTTTGAGCCTTTTTTCTCGCAAATACGTTCTGCTACTTCTTTTTGAAACATTCCTGAAAACTCAGGAATCTGATCTCTGAACTCTAAAGTCCTGAAAACGATTTGAGTCGAAATATTGTATGGAAAGTTCCCAATTATAGCAAATTGTTTGTCTTTGTAAACCTCATTGATATTGTATTTCAGAAAATCCTGAGAGATAATCTGATCTTTTAATTTTGGATAATTTTCACCCAAATACACTACCGATTCGGTATCAATTTCGATTACGTGTGTATTTATTGGCTTTTCAAGCAAATACTTAGTCAACACACCCATTCCTGGTCCTATTTCTAAAACCTCATCGTATCCTTTTAAACTCAAGGTATCTGCAATTGCTTTTGCAATACTTTCGTCTTTCAGGAAGTGTTGTCCTAAATGTTTTTTGGCTTTTACTTTTTCCATTTTATCTTTTATTTGCCACGAAGGCACTATGGTTCTTTTGCCACGAAGGCGCTAAGACGCAAAGCTTTTATTATTGTTTTTTACCACAAATTACACAAATTTTAATAATCAGATAATCTGCGAGAACCCGTTTAATCTGCAAAATCTGTGGGCAATCTTAATGTTCCGAAATAACCTCCAGTTCAGTTCTGAAAGAAAGCATTTTATCGGCAAACAATCCTAAAGCTTCTCTGTGAAATTCTGGTTCGTCTTCGATATAATACTGGTCTAAAGTTTCTTTGCTGTCGGTAACATATTGAACCGAATATGTGATTCCTCCCATTTCTTCTTCAACCAAAACTTTTACAATTCGCGCTGAAGAAAACTTGTTTGTAGCCAGAATTTCCGGTATGTGTTTTTCCTGCATCCACTTTAACCATTGGTCGTGAACGCTTTCGTGTATATTTGTGGTAACGTTGTAAATAATCATTTTTCTTGATTTTAGATTGTAGATTTTAGATTTTAGATTCTTGTACAAATCTGAAATCTAAAGTCTGAAATCTGAATTATAAATTTTTGTCTCCTCTCAACTCGCGGTATTTTTTTCTGGCATCAACAAAGTAAATACTGTCCTGATGATTAAAAATTACCTTCTCATACAAAGGTTTTGCCTTTTCTGTATCTTTTAACTCGTCGTTGTAAATTTCTGCCGAAAAAAACAGCGCTTCATCTACATAAATTCCGTCGCTATGATTGTCAATGATTTGCTGGTATTGGCTTAAAGCCGAATTATAATCTTTTTGACTTTCATAGATTTTACCTAAACGCAACATTGTTACAGCTTCAATTTCCTGCCCTTTAAACGACTTTAGAATGTTCTGAAACTGCGCAATTGCTTCCGGTTTTTTATTCTGATAAATTAAAAAGTCACCTTTTGCAAATTGCTTTAATGCAGTTTGTGTGGAATCGGCAACAGTATTATCATTTATCAATAAAAAATATTCAAGAGCGTCGTTGGCAATCAATTGCGTATTTGCCGATTTTAATTCTTTAAATTGTTTTAAAGCCCATTCAAAATCGGTTTTAAAATAACTTGTTTTTGCGGCTTTTAAACTCGCTTCGTGCGACATTACATCATTCTTTAAATCCAACTGAATTTGCGAATAATAAATTAGCGCCTGATTGAACTTTTCCTCTAAAAGCAAAATATCAGCCAATTCCATTTTGGCATCAGCTCTTTGATAATCATTTAAATTAAGATCTAAAGCTCTTTTTAAAATCGTCTTGCCTTCTTCAGGTTTTTTCAGATTAAAAGCCAGGAAATGCGCCTGAATTATTTGCAAAGATAAGCTAAAAGGAGTTATATCATAAGTGGCGAGCAATTGTTGCAATTCGGTATTGATTAACGGATAATCTTTCTCCTGTGCATTATTAATTTTAATCTGCATCAAATAAGCATTCGTCTGAATCAATAAATCGACATCTTTGGTGTTTTGCAGAATAAAATTCAGAATTTCAGTTGCAGTTTCGTCGTCATCTTCATTCATCGCAAACTGACTCAGATTTACGATGCTCATCAACGATTCGGGTTCACGTTTGTAAATGGCTTTTTCCTGAATAAATGCTTTCCCAAATTCTTTTTGCTGCACATAAAACCAACTCAAATAATGATTCCAAAACACATCCTGATCTTTTTGGGTTTTCAGAATTAATGCTTTTCGCATAGCATCTTTAAAGGCTGTATTATCTGTTTCACCCTGCATAAAGCGGGACAATTGCGTTTGAATCAAATTGGAGTTCTGCGGATTTTTATAGGATTCTGTCAATAAAAGATCAATCATTGTATCGGTTTTTCCTAGCTGACCGTACAACATTCCTATCTGAAAATTAAAATTGTAGTTGGGCTGAATTTGCATTGCTGTTTCATAGGCTTTTAAAGCATATTCCAGTAATACTTTCTTCTCGAACGAACTTCCAATTCCGTAAACATCATTCGGACTTGTTTTGATTTTTTCGATTGCCTGTTCGTAATAACTCTTGGCTTTTGAATCGTTTTTTTGAAGTTGATAATTATAACCCAATTCCACTAAAAAAACACCTTGCTTGTAACGATTGTATCTTTCCTGAATTACTTTTTGAGCAACATCAAATTGTTGCAGCTGTTGGTACGATTCTACTGTTCTTAAAAAATATTGGGTGTTGGATGGCGAACTGTTTAAAAGCTGTTCGTAAGCTATTTTCGCTTTTTCAAAATCGCCTTTATCGTAGTAATATTGAGCTAATTGCTCATTTTGGGATATTGCAAAAGTCGACCACAACAAAACGATATAGACAAAGATGTTTTTCATATTTCAGTTTTTTTAGTCAGTCTTAGTCTCAGTTTTCAGTCCCAGTTTTCAGCGCAATATCTACTGTAAACCGTGACTGCGACTGTAAACTACTATTTAATTTCAACCTTCGATTTCCAAACAACCAAAGTTAAGCCAATTAATATAAATGGGATACTTAATATTTGGCCCATGTTGATCAACATGTTATTCTCAAAACTCTCTTGATTTTCTTTGAAAAATTCGATTAAAAACCGGGCTAAAAACAACAGTGCCAGAAAAGTCCCAAATAGTAAACCGCTTGCTTGTTTTATCCTTTCTGATTTATACATCCAAAATAAAATTCCAAAAATCAATAAATACGAAAATGCCTCATACAATTGAGTTGGATGCCTCGGAATCAAATCATCTCGTTGAAAAACAACTCCCCAATTTCCATTTGTAGGTTTTCCGTAGATTTCAGAATTCATAAAATTACCAAGTCTAATAAAAGCTGCTGTAACCGGAACTCCAATTGCCATTCTGTCTAACAGCCATAAAAAATTCACGTTATACTTTTTGCAATATAAAATTATAGCAATTAAAACCCCGATTGTACCACCATGACTGGCCAGACCCTGGAAACCAACAAACTTATAAACCCCGCCAATCTTCTGAATTGGTAAAAGTATTTCGATGGGATGTTTGAAAAAATACTCAGGTTCATAAAACAAACAATGCCCTAATCGGGCTCCCAAAATTGTACCTACAACAACATAAACCAGTAGGCTATCCAGATTATCTGAGGGCACTTCTTCTTTTTTATAAATATTTCTGACAATATAATACCCCAGTAAAAGTCCGGCAGCAAAAAGAGCTCCGTAATATTTCAAAGGAAAACTATCTGTTATCATAACAATAACCGGATCAATATTCCAGTACAAAACTCCGTTCTTCATAATCCTGGTTTTCAGTTGCAGTTTTCAGTCTCAGTCTCAGTATTCAGTTTAAACTGAGACTGATACTGCAACTGAAAACTAGATTAGTTTATAATATCAAATCCGCAATAAGGGCGTAAAACTTCTGGAATTACGATTCCTTCCGGCGTTTGGTAATTTTCTAAAATTCCGGCCAAAACTCTTGGCAAAGCCAATGAACTTCCGTTAAGTGTGTGTGCCAATTGGTTTTTCCCGTCTTTGTCTTTGAAACGTAATTTCAAGCGATTGGCCTGAAAAGTTTCGAAGTTAGAAACTGAACTAATTTCTAACCAGCGATCCTGTGCTGTAGAAAACACCTCAAAATCATAAGTCAAAGCCGATGTGAAACCCATATCGCCCCCACATAAACGTAAAACGCGGTATGGCAATTTCAATTCTTTTAAAATATCTTTTACGTGTTCTACCATTCCGTCTAATGCTGCATAAGAATTATCCGGATGTTCAACGCGTACAATTTCTACTTTATCAAATTGGTGCAAACGGTTTAATCCACGCACGTGTGCTCCGTAAGAGCCTGCTTCACGACGGAAACATGGCGTATAAGCGGTATGTAAAACCGGCAATTCTGCCTCACTTAATAAAACATCTCTAAATAAATTCGTAACCGGAACTTCAGCAGTTGGAATCAAATATAAATCATCAATTGTTGAATGATACATTTGTCCTTCTTTATCCGGCAATTGACCTGTTCCATAACCCGAAGCTTCGTTTACCAAATGTGGCACCTGAACTTCGTTGTAACCTGCAGCCGTATTTTTATCTAAAAAATAATTGATTAAAGCGCGCTGTAAACGAGCTCCTTTTCCTTTATAAACTGGAAAACCTGCTCCTGTAATTTTCACACCCAATTCAAAATCGATGATGTCGTATTTTTTTACCAATTCCCAATGTGGCTGTGCGGCCTCGTGCAAAACCGGAATATCACCTTCCTGGAAAACATTCAAATTGTCCTCCGGAGTTTTTCCTTCGGGAACAATATCAGCCGGAAGATTTGGTAAAGTGTATAATTTATTGGTTAATTCGACAGCCAAAGCTTCTGCTTTTTCGCCCAATTCTTTGCTTTTTTCTTTTAATGAAACGGTTTTTTCTTTTAATATTGCGGCTTTAGATTTCTCACCCGCTTTCATTAATTCGCCTATATCTTTGGACAATTTATTAGATTCGGCTAAAGTATTGTCTAATTCTACTTGTGTTGCGCGACGGGTTTCGTCTAATTGCACCACTTCTTCAACAACGCTTTTAGCATCGATATTTCGTTTTGCTAAAGCCTTGATTACTTTCTCCTGATTCTCTCTAATAAATGCGATTTGTAACATAGCTTGATTTTTATAACTATTGTATTTTTTTATAATGGAAGCAAATTTAAGGAAATGTTTGCTAAGAATACGACAAAGTTTATTGTAAAAGTTATTATCTGGTTATTCCGCAGAGGTGTGCAAAGATTACACAGAGATACACAAAGTTTTTTTAAATATTACTTCCAGAATCTCTGTGAAATTCTCTGTGAAACTTTGCGGAATTATCTATGAAACAAAAAGAATTAAGTAAATTGCAATTAAAAAATTACAATGATTCATATCGACGATTTTATCGAAAATTTCTCTGCAACTTTCAAAGATTCTTCTTCATCTGCACCTTGGGAAATCACCAATGATCTTAAAAACAGAATCGAAAAAATGATTTTAGATTTAAGTGCTGATTTTGTAATTGAAAATAATATTGCCATTCACAAAACTGCGGTAATAGAAAACAATGTAACTATAAAATCGCCTGCTATTATTGGCGAAAATTGTCATATTGGGGCGAATGCTTATTTTAGAGAAGGTGTTTACTTAGATAAATCAGTAAAAATTGGTCCGGGTTGCGAAATCAAAAACAGTATTATTTGTTCAGAAACCGCTGTGGCACATTTCAATTATATCGGAAATAGTATTATTGGGCGAAACATCAATTTTGAAGCCGGTTCGATTGCTGCCAATCATTATAATGAGAGAGCTGTAAAGAAAATTTCAGTGCTTTATAATTCAGAAATAATTGAAACCAACTCTGATAAATTCGGATCGCTAATTGGCGATAATTCCAGAATTGGCGCCAACGCCGTCTTGTCACCGGGAACAATTTTAACTAAAAACTCAATTGTAAAAAGACTTGAACTGATTGAACAGGTTGTAATGAAATAATCTTCTAAATTGAAAAGCAAGTGTTTTAGTTTACACAGAAATTCACAAAGTTTTCCGCAGAGCTGCACAGAAAATGTACTTAGCAACTTTAAATAAAACTTTGTGAATCTACGTGAATTCCTTGTGAAACTTTGTGAAATAATTTGGTAGAAAACTTAAGCTCTCTTAATCTCATGTCCCACATATTCCTCCAAAGCTGCAAACATATCATCAACAGAAAGCACTTCGAAATCAGGATGGTTTTTCAGAAAATTAGCATTAAGCGTAACAAGGTTTTCTTCCAATTCATAAAAAGTATCGTTGTTCAATGAATCACGAATTGGGTTTACGCCTTCTAATTTTCCTTTTAAAAATTTAGCCAGCTTTACACTACTCATCAATTTGACTTTCTTACTTTGTTGCTGAAACAATTCTAAATGCTTTTCGGCACCAATTAAAGCCAAACCTTCTTCAATAAGTTCGTTTAGTTCTTTATTCCAACCTGATTTATAGACAAATTGGGCAAAGTTTCCTTCGGCATATTGCGACCAGTAATAATCCAGATAATAACTCATCAAAGCATCTTCGTGAATAAATTCGTCATCGACACCTTCTTCACGCATTAAATTAATTACCGAAATATTGGAATGAATCACATCCTGAAGATTTTCACTGTTCATTGCCGTTTCAGAAACTATTATTCTACCGAATTCCTCCATTATTTTTTGTTTTGATATTTTGAATTGCAAATTTCGATTAAATAAAAACAGAAAAGAAATACAATCTGGTTTTATATAGCATCACCTTCCGAATTCTTCTTTTCATTCATTTTGGCTACCAAAGCTTTTAATCGCAAGGCGCGTTCCTTCTTTTCTTCCTGAAGTTTAGCCTTTTTCCGATTGAGCAATTTGGTATGCAAAGCTTTGTTTTTGGTGTTTTTTTCTGGTCCTTTTGCCATGGCTAATTTTCTTTACTTTGTTTTGCAAATTTCGGGGAAATAATAATAGGAATGCGAATAATTTTTTGGGCGTTTTCCGCGGCGGCGGACCGGGCTATTCGCTGCAAGTCCTCGCACTTCCTTTGTCAGGCTATGGGCTTTCCGCTGCTATCACTAACGCATCTGAGTTTCATAAGAAGTTTTGGTTTTGTGAAATGTTTTTAAGTAAAAAGGAGTATTTTAGCTTGAATCAACGCGCATTTAGTTATGATCAGAAACTATTTTTCAATTGTTATTACAGCGATAATTCTTTTAGGTTGCCAAAAAGAAGATTCAAAAATATCTCAAACTCAAAAAATAGATGAAATTGAATTTTCGTATATAAATTACAAAAGAATTCCATTTAGTGAAGTAAAAATTGTCATTTCAAGATTACATCGCAAAGACACTGCGGTTTTATTTATTCAAAGCAGGCCAGCCTCAAATGATCCTAAATGGGCATATAGCAAAATTGAAAAATTCATGACAATTGATCTTAAAGATTTTCAAAAATTTGCTGATTCGGCTTCTTCTCTCGATAAAATAAACATAGACAAAGCTTATCAAGACGGACATGATGGTAGTACTTGGCAAATACAGTTTGGCTCAAAAGGAAAAAATAAAAGTTACAGTTTTTGGTCTCCAAACTATAATAAAAGAGAAAGAGGACTAACTACATTCGTTAATTTATCTGAACAAATTATTGAAGCTTCTAAGTTAAAAAAGGAAGAAATTCTTAAAGATTAATTTAATGGTTAAGGCTTTCTTAGAAACAAAAGTAATTTAATTATAATGAAAAACTTAACCTTATTCTTCGTTCTCGGAATTTTAGCCATTATTGCAGGTTTGATCTACGCCATAATTCTCATAACAGGCAATTCAGCTCCGGACAGATTAATGGGAATTTATATTTTGCTGGGTTTGATTCCTCTTTTCCTATTTCTGTTGCTTGATCGCTTTCTCGTTAAGAAGTTTGGAAACCAAAAAGTAAATAAAGTTCAGTTTTCCATTTTGTTATTTATGCTGCTTTTATGGATTTTAAGACTGATACTAAACATGTTATAATCTTTTTTAAATTTAAAATATTACTAATCAAGAGGTGACAAATATTTAACAGTATTAGTTGTAACTTTGATTGGCAAAAAAATACTAACTTTCAGAGTAAAGGATCCAATCAAAAAAAAAGAAAATAATGGAAAACAGAACCACCTTACAATACTACGTTTTAGATGTATTCTCTAATAAAAGTTACAAGGGAAATCCGTTGTCGGTTGTTTTTACAAATGGTGATTTAGACTTAGAAGTGTATCAAAATATCTCAAAAGAATTTGGTTATTCTGAAACTTCTTTTATTTATTATTCTACAAAGAAAAAAGCGTTGAAGGTTCGCTCCTTTACGCCAACAGGGATCGAAATTGATGGCGCAGGACATAACTTATTGGGTGCCGTTTGTGGTGCTTTGCTAAAAAAGATGCCTATTTTTGAAGAGCAGAATGAAAGTGATCCGTTTGTGATCATGAAAAATTCGCCGATACCTTTAACGGTGAGTTTTGATCCGGTTACGCAATATCCGGTGGTACAAATGCATCAAAAATCGGCAGTGATCAAACAAGAAATCCCAACTTATAGAATTGCCGTAGCACTTGGTTTAAAAATCGAAGATTTGGATGTGAATGCTTTTGTACCCACAATTGTCAAAACAGAAGTGGCGCATACGATGGTGCCTATAAAAAACAGTCAAATACTCAATAATTGCATTCCGGACAACCAACTTTTGATAGAGATTTCTAAAGAATATAAATTTGAAGGCTTTTATTGTTTCACTCTTGCTGATGAAAATCAGGAACATATTGTTGAAACGAGATTTTTTAATCCTATAATCGGAATCAATGAAGATCCTGCGACAGGAACGGCTGCCGGTCCTTTAATTGGCTTTTTAACTCAAAAGAAATTCACTAAATCAGAAAAAGAATATAAAATTCTGCAAGGTGTAAAATTAAAACAGCCTTCGTTGATTGAAGTTATGAATCGTGAAGAAGATATTTTGGTTGGCGGTTCTTCGATTATTACGATGAAAGGTGAACTTTATATATAAAAAGCTAGTTATTCATTCAAAATTATAGCTTTAATATATATTATATATATATGGATAAAGAAAAAAGAAAAGAAATATTAAAACAAGTTGCTCAAGAAGAACTTATCAAATTTAGAAAGAACCTTCCAATTGACGAAAACATCTTTCCAAAATTATTTGATTTTTTAGATATTAAATTAGAAAACCATGGGTGCAATCATACTTCAACACTAACAAAAACATTTTTACAAAAAATTGGTGTTTTAAATATAATTGAAGTTACTGAATGGCTAGCAGATAATGGTGGTTATTGTGATTGTGAAATTCTAGCAAATGTTGAAGATTTATTTGATTATCTTAATCAAAAACAAATCAATCCTATTCCTAAAAAAGATATCCGTAAGCAAAAAATAAACAGTTTAAAGACTGATTTTGGCTTTTCCATCGAAGAGATTCCTTCTCCTTGGAATTTAATAGAAATAATATCAAAAAACAGTAAAGAATACCAATTTCAAATTGGAAAAAATAACATCTGCAAGGTTAGTTTACAAACCGATTACTCTCTCTTTCAATCTGATAACGACGAATTATGGAAGAATCTTTGGATAAATGAAACCGAACTAAAACACAATCTTGACGACATAACTATCGAACGTATTCAATTAGGTAATTATTTAGTAATCATTGCAAAAACGAAAAATTGGACTCCTGTTAAAATTTGGTGTAATAAAGAAAACACAAAATGGTTACTAAAGATGAATACTGAATTAAGTAGACATAAAGGTGACATTAAAGAGCTTGAAAAATTACTGATTAATATCTTTTAAATAAAAAAAGCGACATTTAATGCCGCTTTTTTTAATCCCAAATTCTATTTCTTAATCTCTTGTTCCAATACTTTTTGCATTGGTTCCTGCTGAGGCGGAATTCTTTTCTTCAGGAACAAAATTTGTCCTAAATGACTTGACTGATGTTCCATAACGTGAAACCAGCAATACTGATTGCTTATGTCGTATTTCATTTGAACTTCGGCAAACCAGGCGTCATCTCTTTTCTTTAATTCTGAAATGGTTTTTGCTCTTACTTCATTATAAATATCCAGATAATATTGAATATCGTGACCTTTAAAATCATCGCGCGCGCCCTGATCGAGATTTAATGCCTTCTCCCATTTTTTCTTTTCTTCTTCGTTAAATTCTCTGTTTTCAAAAGTAAAAACCTGATAGTATTTTTCGGCTGCAGCCAAGTGCATAACAAGCGCTCCAATTCGGTTTGCTTTTTCATCATGCAAATAATCAATTTCGTACTGATCCATATTCTTAACGGTTCCTTCAACACGATCTTTAAGGTCTTCAAGCATCGAAATCATATCGGCAATTTTTGGTGAAGCCCCCGGAACGTTTCCTATTTTTCCGGTTTCTTTTATTATGATGCCTTTTCCTTCAAGTAGTAATGAATGTTTACCATCTACGCTTGATCTATCTGAAGAAATGGTATATTCCTTAACCTTAGCATTTTTTTGTTTCGGTGTACCCAAAATCCATTTCGGAATATCGGTATTGGTTGCAGGCGTTTCAAAACTTGAATTTAAAATGGTTACAGGTTCAAATACACCTTTTGCATTTTCGATAAATAATTGAAATTTATCGAAATAAAACTTCCCATTATACGAAGCAACTCCTCCAAAAACCAATGTATGACTGTTCTCATCAATCGTTCCTTCAACAGTATAAGACTGCCATTCTTTAGATTTTATTGGTCTTTCAGACATATTATCAAAAAAGCCGTCTTCATCATTTTTATTATAGACTCTTACGTAAACTCCTGACCAGGCTTTTGGCTCATCAGACTCTACTTTTGCCGAAGCAATGACTCTGAATTTTTTCTTGACCGGAGTTTCAATATCTATTGTTTGGCGAAAAACCATCCAATCATTGGTAATAACTCTTTGTTGTGTTTGAGCTTGTACCGAAACAAAACCTAAAAACAGAAGCAATATTGCGAATCTTTTCATTTTTATATTTTAACAATTTTTTGTAAATATATACTGTTTTTTATGAGTTTTAAAAATTATTCAATTGAAAATTCTTTCAAAATGAATTTTTTTATACTCCATAAAAAAAGCCGCATAAAATGCAGCTTTCTATTTTCAACCCGGAAAAATAATTTTTCTAGATTGTTTTCATTGGTGGTAAATCGAATGCAATTGAATCGTGTTCGAAATTATTACGGTGTCCGCCATCACAAAATGGTTTATTTGCTGATAATCCGCAACGGCAAAGTCCTAGTGCTGATCTTCCTTGAAGTCCGTAAACAGTTCCTTCAGCATCCATGATTTCAAAGTCACCTTCGATTTTTATAGATCCGTTTTTATTGATGATTAATTTTGTTTTGCTCATAAAATTGTCTTTGTTTTTTCAAGGCAAAGGTTGCAAAATATATTCTTAAGATTTTAATTGTAATGCTAGTTTAAACTGGTTCTATTTTATGGGGTTTTACCACAGAGATACACAAAGAAAAAATACAGAGATTCACAAAGGTTTTGTTTTTAGGGTTGAAATTATCTCGCAAAGGCGCAGAAAAGTTCCGGACGAACGATTTATATTGTAGGGCTGGACTTGAGTCCAGTCTACAATGTGCATTGAAGACAACAGCAAAAAATATTGAATTTGCCAATCTTTGCGGGACTTCGACTTCGTTCAGCCATACAAAATTGGATCGAATTTTCTTTGCGACTTCGCGTCTTTGCGAGAAATTGACTTAGCGTTATCAAAAAAAAATTAGCGAATCTCTGCGAAATCTTAGCGAATCTCTGTGAAACTTAGAAATCTCAATTCTATTGCTTATTTTTGCACTCAATAAAATTGAGTTATGATACAGAATCCAAAGAGATATACCATTACGGCGGCTTTGCCTTACACCAACGGACCTATACATATTGGGCATTTGGCGGGGGTTTACGTGCCTGCAGATATATATTCGAGATACTTGCGTTTGCAGGGAAAAGATGTTGCATTTATTTGCGGAAGCGATGAACATGGGGTTGCAATTTCGATGAAAGCCAAAAAAGAAGGAGTTACGCCACAAGAAGTTATTGATAAATATGACGGAATTATCAGAAAATCATTTGCTGATTTCGGAATTTCGTTTGATAATTATTCCCGAACTTCGGCTAAAATTCATCATGATACGGCTCAGGAATTCTTTAAAAAACTATATGATAACGGTGATTTTATTGAAGAAGTAACCGAGCAATTGTACGATGCAAAAGCAAATCAGTTTTTGGCAGATCGTTTTGTTGTGGGAACTTGCCCAAGATGTGGTAACGATGGAGCTTACGGAGATCAGTGCGAAAATTGCGGATCGACGTTGAATGCGACGGATTTGATTAACCCAAAATCGACAATTACGGGAGAAACTCCAATTTTGAAAGCAACAAAACACTGGTTTTTACCTTTGGACAGATATACTGAATTCTTAACAGAATGGATTTTGGTTGGACATAAAAGCGACTGGAAACCTAATGTTTACGGACAAGTAAAATCATGGGTTGATGGCGGATTGGAACCTCGTGCGGTAACGCGTGACCTTGATTGGGGAATTGATGTTCCGGTTGAAGGTGCCGAAGGGAAAAAACTATATGTTTGGTTTGATGCGCCTATCGGATATATTTCGTCTACGAAAGAATGGGCTCTTCGCGAAGGAAAAGATTGGGAACCATATTGGAAAGACGAAGACACGAAACTGGTTCACTTTATTGGGAAAGACAATATCGTTTTTCACTGTATCATTTTCCCCGCAATGCTAAAAGCTGAAGGAAGCTACATTTTGCCGGACAACGTTCCTGCAAATGAGTTTTTGAATTTGGAAGGAAATAAACTTTCGACTTCTAAAAACTGGGCAGTTTGGTTACACGAATATTTAGAAGACTTTCCGGAGAAACAAGATGTTTTACGTTATGCGTTAACTTCAAACGCTCCTGAAACTAAAGATAATGATTTTACATGGAAAGATTTTCAGGCGAGAAACAACAATGAATTAGTTGCTATTTTTGGAAACTTCATTAACCGTGTAGTTGTTTTAACCAACAAATATTACGACGGATTTATCCCGACACCAAATGAATTATCAGAAGTTGACGAAAATACTTTGGCAGAATTAAAAGCGTATCCGGCTGTGATTTCAAGTTCGGTAGAGCGTTACAGATTCCGCGAAGCTTTGGGCGAATTGATGAATGTTGCCCGCTTAGGGAATAAATATCTTGCCGATGAAGAACCTTGGAAAGTGATGAAAGACAATCCGGAACGTGTAAAAACCCAAATGTATGTGGCGTTGCAAATTGCTGCTGCTTTGAGCGTTTTGGCTGAACCATTCTTGCCTTTTACTTCTGCTAAATTATCAGGAATACTGAAAAATGGAGGCAAATTGAAATGGAATGACGTTACTGAAAATTCAGAATTAATTCCGGAAGGTCACCAAATTGGAGAAGCTGAATTATTATTTGCTAAAATAGAAGACGAAGAAATACAAAAACAAATAGATAAATTGGAAGCTACAAAAAATGCAAATCTTGCCGAAAACAAACAAGTGGAACCTCAAAAAGAATTGATTCAATATGAGGATTTTGCTAAAATGGATTTGCGCGTAGGAACGATCATTGAAGCTGAAAAAATGCCAAAAGCAAACAAACTTTTGGTTCTTAAAATTGATACAGGAATCGACGTTCGTACAATAGTTTCCGGAATTGCCGAAAGCTTTTCGCCAGAAGAAATCATTGGTAAACGTGTTACGGTTTTAGCCAACTTAGCGCCAAGAGCTTTACGCGGAGTTGAAAGTCAGGGAATGATCTTAATGACAACAAACGCCGAAGGAAAATTGGTATTTGTAAATCCTGATACTGATGCGCCTAATGGAGAAACGATAAATTAATCCTTCCATTATTTCTTGTATTCGTTGTCCTGCAAGGTTTTTTTTCAACCTTGTAGGTCTATAAATATATTGCTATACCTACAAGGTTGAAAAAACCTTGTAGAAAAAAAACAAAAGTATTTTCTTACGTATTTGTTTTTTAGTTGTAAGTTTGTCTCGACTAAATAATCTGAAGACTTTAAATAAAACTTATTAAAAGTTAACATAAGCGAACCCTCGCCAAGGTGCTGGAGCAGGAAACTGCCCTAAATCTATCTTTGGATATTTAGTCACACCTAAAGCGAGGGTTTCGTGCGTCTAATATTTTCGATATGACTAAAGAAAATCAAAAAACATCAGAACCTGATGTAATGCGTGCAATGGCAAAATTCCTATCAGACCTTTGGTTTGAAGATGATTTCAGAGATCAACCGGAACATTTGTCCGAAATTTTCGAGACAATTCTGTTAACCGAAATGGGCGATCATCAGGATCTTCGAATCAAAATGATAAGCTCTATTAGAACCAGTAAATTGTTGGCAGAAACAATTGGTTCTTTTTCTGATTTGGAAATCAACAATGCCTGCAAGAAAATCATGAATACTTAAATTCTTGAAATGGGAGAATCAATTAAAATTTTTAATTTGGTTCTCTCATTTAAAAGTCAAATCAAAGTTAATTATTCGAAAAAAACGTGATAACCATTAATCATGATAAAATTATTTCGTTAATTTGATCTCTTATTTTAATTTCTAACGAAAAAATCGTAAAATCATGCTAATTCGTTTTGTTGTCAGTAATTTTATGTCTTTTAAAGATGAGACAGAATTCAATATGCTTCCTGCAAAAGGAAATGGCTCTCGTCAACTTACAAATCATATAAAAAAAACTAAATCTGGTGTTGAGGTTTTAAAAACAGCAGCGATTTACGGAGCAAATGCAGCAGGTAAAAGTAATTTAGTACGAGCAATTGCATTCTTGAAATCTATTGTCATAAATGATGTAGAATTATTAATTCCTCAAAGTAAAAGATTTCGACTTGACAAAACTTACTTAGAAAAGCCTTCAACTTTTAGAATTGAATATGAATATCAAGGCATTCATTTTGATTATGCTGTAGAAATTTTTAAAGGAAAAATAAAGGAAGAGTGGCTTTACTTAATAAACTCAGTAAAAAAAAACAAGGAAGAATTATTATTTAAAAGAAACAATAATGAGGTCGAATTTGGAGAATACTTTAAAAATAAAGATGACGTTTCATTTGCTAAAAAATCCCTTAAAAGACAACTTAAAGACAATGAAACTGTTTTAATTAATAGTTATTTACTTTTTGAAAACAACAAAATTCTAGATAAAATCTGCGAAGCTTTTTCAAAACTTTATCTAGTTTTTCCAGATTATATAGATACTGACTTCACTAAATCCGTTTTACTAGGAGATAAAAATTTAGATTTTACAAATAAAATCTTGCTAAACAGCAAAACAGGAATTGAAAAAATTGTACTTCGAAAAATAGAATCTGATTTATTCTTTGGCTTAGATGATATAAATTTTAAAAACAATCTCATTGATGAATTAGAATCAAATATTCAAAATAACACTAGTACAACAAAGGAAAAGGCAATTGTATTTACATATAGAAATAAAGACTATAGCTTTGTAAAAGAAAACAACAACTATTTTGTTTTCATATTATGTACTAAACATGAAAATTCAAATTTTACGTTTGATTTTCACGAAGAATCCGATGGTACCAATCGCCTATTCGAACTCGCTCCGGCTTTCGAAGAACTATTATATGAAGATGACCACGTATATATTATTGATGAATTAGAGAGAAGTATGCATCCTTTATTGGCTAAAGAACTTTTAAAAACATACTCCTTCAATTCAAAGACCAATAGTCAACTAATTTTCACAACCCATGAAAGTCATTTATTAGATGATGAACTATTGCGAAGAGATGAAATTTGGTTTACCGAAAAAAAATCTGATGGAAGTACCGAATTTTATCCGTTAAGCAATTTTAACCCAAGAGGTGACAAAGTTTTAGAAAGAGGCTATTTAGAAGGAAGATATGGAGGAATACCTTTTTTAGGAGATTTTTCAAAATTAATCACAGAAGAAAATCCTTTATAAATGGAACGCAAGAGATACACATTAGATGATTACAATAAGGAAGAATCATTTAAAGATGCAACTAAGTTCTTCATTGTTTATGAAGGAGAAGACAAGGAACCCAAATATTTCGGAACTTTTAATAATTTATTTTTTGAACCTAAAAAAGCAAGCATTTTACATGTTTTTGAAAAAGATACTAATGTAAAAGGTTCTCAACCAAAAAAATTAATTGAGCGTGCCAAATCTTTCATCGAAAATCCACCTAAAAGCTTACCTGTGACTCCATCTGCAGATGACAAGTTTAGGTTTGTACTTGATGTGGATCAACATCCAAAAGAAGAATACCCCGAATTAAAAGAATATTGTGAAAGTCTAATTGATGCTGATTTGTTTATAAGCAATTATTGTTTTGAGATATGGCTATTATTTCATTTGGATGAGCCAGAAAATATTTTATGTAAAACCAGTAAAGAATCAAAAACAGAACTTGGAACAAAACATACTGATTCAAAAATTAAAAATTATCCTAAAGGGTATTTAACTCAAGAATATATTTTGAAAGCGATCGAAAGGGCTGAAAATGCAGACTCAAATAAAGATGATTATTTTCCTGTTGAAAAATCAACAAAAGTATATTTATTAATGAAGGAACTACTTAATTATTCAAAAATTAATATTGAAGTGATTGATCCTAAAATAATATAAAATCTATAGTCCTTTTTATATAATAAATAATGAAACTCACAAAACCAAGATTAGCTCTAATTTGCGGAATACTTTGTATATCAATATTCCCAATTTTAGTTAAACTAAAATTAGCACCAGGATTAATATCGGCTTTTTATAGAATGTTTTTCGCGATGACTTTGCTTTTGCCTTATGTAATTTTAACTAAGAACTTTAAAATTCCGAATACAAAATTTCTGCTTTTGGCAGCACTTTGTGGTATTTTATTTGCTTCGGATGTTGCAGTTTGGAATATCGCCATTCAGGATTCAAGCGCGACTCAGGCTTCGTTGCTCACGAATTTATCTCCACTTTGGGTCGGGATTGGTTCTTTCTTTTTTTTGAAAGTAAGACCGGCAACTAATTTCTGGATAGGAACCGTAGTTTCATTATTTGGAATGATCACTTTGGTAGGTTTTAGCTTTTTTATGGAACTGAATTTTGATCAGGCATTTTTGTTTGCTGTTTTATCCGGAATTTTATATTCGATTTATCTTTTGGTCAGCAAAAATGTGCTTTCGCAAGTAGATGTTTTATCGTTTATGACGATTAGTTTAGTGGCTTCGAGCGTTTATTTGGGAATATTATGTCTTGCTTTGAACGAACCTTTTACAGGATTTTCAAATACGGGCTGGTTTGTGCTACTGCTACAGGCTGTAATTTGTCAATTGTGCGCCTGGCTTTCTATAAGTTATGCCACACAACACATGCGCGCGACGAGAGTTTCGCTGAGTTTATTGAGTCAGGCTGTAATTACTTCCATATTAGCTTGGTTGTTTTTGGAAGAACAAATAACTTTACAAATGGTTTTCGGTGGAATCATTTTGCTTTTCGGAATCAGAATTACATTTTACGATAAGACTATTTCATTTAAGAACTTATTTTCGAAGAATTAGGATTGAGGATTGAGAAATGGCACGCGGATGACACGGGTTTAAACGGATTTACGCAGATTGATTTTAAAATAATTCGTGAATTGTAGTCAAAAAAGTCTCTCGCAGATTGAGCAGATAATTTTTTAAAATCTCTGGCAAAAAATTAGTGATCATTCGTGAATTCGTAGCGGAAAAAGTTACACGCAGATTTAAAGAGATTTAAGCCGATATTTTAACAATCATTGAAATCATTTAATCTGTGGCAAAAAAATTCGTCACATTCGCGAAATTCGTGGCAAAAAAACTAAAACAAGAAAAACTTGAAACAAAACTTTCTTCGTGGCAGAAAAAACCTGAAACAAAGAAAACCTGAAACTAAAAAAACAAACATATTTATGTTACATAAAAACAAAATACCAAATTTAAAAGTAATTGCATTTGATGCAGATGATACTTTATTTGTAAACGAACCTTATTTTCAGGAAACTGAACACAAATTTTGCGCTTTGATGGAAGATTATCTTTCCCACCAAGGTATATCGCAGGAATTATTTAAAATCGAAATTGCAAACCTCCCTTTATACGGTTATGGAATTAAAGGTTACATCCTTTCGATGATTGAAGCGGCGATGAATATCTCGAACAATACAATTCCGGTTGAAGTAATTGCGAAAATCATTCAATACGGAAAAGAATTATTGGAAAAACCTATCGAACTTTTAGACGGAATTGAAGAAACGTTGCAGGCTTTGCACGGAAAATACAAATTGGTTGTTGCCACAAAAGGCGACCTAAAAGACCAACACAGTAAATTACACCGTTCTGGTTTAGGACATTATTTTCACCATATTGAAGTAATGTCAGATAAGCAAACTGTAGATTATGACAAATTAATTGGTCGTTTGGATATCAAGCCGAATGAATTTTTAATGATTGGAAATTCACTGAAATCAGATGTATTGCCCGTTTTAGAAATTGGCGGTTATGCCGTACACATTCCGTTTCATACGACTTGGGAACATGAAAAAATCAATCACAAAGTAGAGCATGAACATTTTAGTTCCTTCGAGAAAATTTCTGAAGTGCTCGATAATTTATTATAATGAAAACACTTTTAGATTTAGAAAATTGGAATAGAAAAGAGCATTTTGCCCATTTTAGTAAAATGGAAGAACCATTTTTTGGTGCCACTGTAGAAATTGATTGTACAAAAGCCTATCAAATGGCAAAAAGCCTACACAGTTCTTTTTTTCTTTATTATTTGCATAAAACATTAGTTGCTGTAAATACAATTGAAAATTTTAAATACCGAATTTCCGAAGACAAAATCTACATTAATGATCGTATTGATGCATCAGCAACTATTGGTCGTGAAGATGGAACTTTTGGATTTTCATTAATCGAATATAATTCGGATTTTGAAGTTTTCAAACAAAATGCTTTGGCAGAAGTTAAACGAATCCAGAGCACGACAGGGCTTTTTACAAGATCGTTTGATGACGATAATGTCATACATTTCTCGGCAATTCCGTGGTTGAATTTTACTGCACTTTCTCACGCAAGAAGTTATACTTATCCGGATAGCTGCCCAAAAATTTCTTTTGGAAAAATGATTACCTCAGAAACCGGGAAAAGAACAATTGCAATGTCTGTTCATGTACATCACGGTTTAATGGATGGTTTACACGTAGGACAGTTTGTAGATTTATTTCAGGATTTGATGAATAAATAGCAGAAAACACTTCTATACCCTATTGTATTGTAAAAATAACCTTTTGAGGGTATTTTTTCCTACAAATAATTGTTGGTTTGCGAAAATTTTTAAAACACAAACAACAATGAAAAAGATCGTAACTATTGTTGCATTTACAATAGGTTTAGTAAACCTGCATGCACAAACGGAAACAAAAAAAAATGAAACTAACTATAATAAATGGTCTATCGAAGTAGCTGGTGGTGTTAACAAACCCCAGCGTCCATTTTCAGCTAAAGAGTATTATACTAATATTCCGAGCCCTTTTGTAGTTGATTTAGGAGCAAGATATATGTTCAACAACAAATTTGGTTTAAAGGCAGATATCGGATATGATAATTTTACGGATGGTAAAAATTCAGCAAACTTCGAGTCAAAATATTATAGAGCTGATTTGCAAGCTGTAGCCAATTTAGGCCGAATTATGGATTTTGAAACCTGGACCAAAACAATTGGTCTTTTAGGACATACTGGTTTTGGTATGGGTATTTTAGAAAGCAAAAACATGCCTTTTAATGATAAAATGGTCAACTTCATTGCAGGTGTTACAGCACAGGTTAGATTAACTGACAGATTAGCATTAACAGGTGATTTTTCTACAATTTTGAATGCTAGTCAGGATGCAACATTTGATGGCGTTTATCGCCACAATGAAGAAAGAGGGTTTTCAGGGATCATTTTTAACGGAACTGTAGGTTTAAATGTTTATTTAGGCAAAAACCAAAAACATGCTGACTGGGTTGTACTTTCAGAAAACGCTGATGTTTCTGCATTAGAAAACAAAATAGCTGATCTTGAAGCTTTAGTAAATAAAATTCCGGAGCAAAAACCACAAGTTATTGTAGAAAAACCAACAACTACAACAATTGTAAGCGACAAAGATCCTATTAAAGAAATGATCAATGATAAATATTACAGTGTTTACTTTGACTTTAATAAAGCCACTCCAATAGAGAATTCAACTGCAGCAATTGATGTTGTTTTAACTTATTTGAGAAAAAATCCTTCTACATCACTGGATATTATTGGATACGCTGATCAGGTAGGCAGTGTAGAGTACAATGAAAAATTATCAAGCTTAAGAGCTAATAATGTAAAAACCATTTTTGAAAAAGCAGGTGTTTCATCTTCAAGATTAAATATTGTTTCAGCAGGAGCTGACACATCTATTCAAAAAGATTCTGAAGAAGCAAGAAGATTGGCAAGAAGAGTTACTTTCAAAGTGAAATAATTCTTTCATAAAAATATTTAAGCCCTAAAGAAAATTTCTTTAGGGCTTTTTTTATGTTCAAAATTACCACAATTGATCTATCTTTATATATCGTTCTAAAAACTTTATAGAGAGAAAATCCCGAAGCAACCAATTAAAATTGGAATGATTTTTGTCTCACAAAAATTTATGAAAAAACTTTTACTTCTATCATTATTAATCTCAAAATCAGCTCTGTTTGGCCAAACGGTGTTGGCTTCCTTTCCTTTGGATTTAAAAAAAACACCTGAAGAAGGTCAGGTTCTCAATGTAGAGAATACACAAACACATGATGTCTTTGTTTTTGCAGCGACAACAGAAAATATTACCATTTTAAAATACAATAGTGCCTTATTTTTAAATGAACAATTTACTTTTCCGAAAACAAATCTGGAAAATAGATCGTTAGTTGGCTATAGTTTTGGAGAAGATGGAAATCCAAATTTATATTGGGCGTTAGAAGATTTTAAAACTATAATCATCGTAAAGTATTATTTAGAAACTAAAACACAGAAAATGCTTCAGTTTAGTTTTCCGTTTTCAACACATGATATTTTAAACTTTTTTCAGGAAAACAATGCCTTGTATGTTCTTTCAAAAGAAAGAAATGTGCAGGCTTTAACTCTTTACATCTTTAAAAACGGAACAGCAGAAGAGAAAGTATTTGATTTTTCTACTTATAAGTTTCAGAATAAAAACACTCAATTGGTCACTTTTAATCGAATTGTTGATGAAGATCCTATCGAAAAAATTGATGTAAAAGAATTTGTGCCTTTGGATAAAAGTTCAAAAAAGAGCAAAGCTTATTTATTTGGAGATCATTTGATTTTAACTTTTGATTATAATCCAAAAAAAACACAGATTTTTGATTTGGATATTGAAAAACATACAATCAGCGAAAAAACCTTTATACAACCAGGTATTGACAATACAAACAAAAGCAATTCATTTCTTAACGATAATAAACTTTATCAAATAAGTCTAAGCAAATATGGATTTGCAATTAGTGTAAAAGATTTTAACTCTGGCAACACATTAAAGGAAATTAAAGTGTTGAAGAATGACACCATTAAATTTAAAAATTCCCCGTTATTTGTACAAACCGATGGACGAAAACCTTCAGAATTAAGGAAAACAAGTCAGTTTTTAAACCAATTGTACTTCTTAGATGTGGGTTTGTCGGCTTTTAAAAACAAAAGAAATACACTGCTTACAATAGGCGGATCTCCAAAAGAAGAGGATTATTCCAGTTTTTATTATAATAGCGATTTTCCACAAATCGATCATGCCAGAACGGTTTATTTTGAAAGCATACTGAATAATAATCTTGAATTTATACAAGAACCTCAACAGCCTTTGGCACTGGATAACATTTATTACTTTTTGAGTACTCAGAAAAGAATCGCTTTTCAAAATATATTTAAATTTAAAGATTATTCTATTTTAGGATATTACGACAATGCAACAAAACAGTATGTGATGCGCAAGTTTACCGATGGATTTATGGAGCCGGAAATAACAAATCCGATCATCAATAAGGCTATTTTTTCCAGAGATTTTCCTTTAGAAAAGCCTTAAATTTATTGAGAAATAATCAAAGGTCTTTGGTTTGGCACTTTCAAAAAACCGTTTTGGATTATTTTTTTTTAACTTTACCAAAAAGACACATATTATGCTATCAAAAAATATTGAAACGGCTTTAAACAAGCAAATTCGCATAGAGGCAGAATCTTCGCAAACCTACCTTTCTATGGCTTGTTGGGCTGAAGTACACGGATTAGAGGGAATTGCTCAATTTATGTACACACAGTCAGACGAAGAGCGCGCACACATGTTAAAACTCGTGAAGTATGTTAACGAACGCGGCGGACATGCACAGATTACAGATCTTAAAGCACCCAAAACCTCTTATTCTACTTTTAAAGAAATGTTTGAGACGCTTTATAACCATGAAATTTTTGTTTCAGAATCTATCAACGAATTGGTACACATCACTTTTGAAGAAAAAGATTATGCAACTCATAATTTCTTACAATGGTACGTAGCAGAACAAATTGAGGAAGAAGCCACGGCCAAATCTATTTTAGATAAAATCAACTTAATTGGTGATGATAAAGGCGGGCTTTACTTATTTGACCGTGATATCCAGCAATTAACGGTTACAAGCTCAATCGCTATTAACCCAAAATAAAAAAGTTAAAGTTTATTTAGAATACTTAAAAATAACTTTTATTCTTTTATATTTGTCACTGTTTAATAATAGAGAGACAAATTGAGCAAGAAAGAAAAAGATAAGGACAAGAAAAAGGATAAAAAGAAAAAGAAGAAAAAAGATATCCTTGAGAAGCTTACAAAGTTGGAAAACTGCAAATCTTCTTGTTGTGAAAAATACAAAAAGAGCGAAAACAAACGCTGCTCACGCTGTCCTATGTTTGATTTATTAAAAAAGACTGCTTAAAACTATATCATAAAAAACCCACCAATTGGTGGGTTTTTAGTTTTAAATTGCAGTCATCTAAAGTCTCACATTTTAATTATGGAAAACCAGATTACTATAACAAAATCCAGTCTTGATTTTTTATCTCAACTTAAAGAAAATAATAACAAGCCCTGGTTCGAAGCCAATAAACCCAATTACTTAAACGAATTAAACCATATTGAGAATTTTGCCGGAGCTTTACTCAAGGAACTTTCTAAAACTGATGTTCTGGAAAATGCTTCGGGTAAAAAAAGTGTTTATCGAATTTATCGTGATATTCGATTTGCTAAAGACAAAACTCCTTTTAAAACATATTGGGGAGGGAGTTTTACCCGTGCAACAAATGCCAGACGTGGCGGCTATTATTTTCATTTGGAAAAAGGAAACAGTTTTTTTGCCGGTGGATTCTGGGGGCCAAATACCGCAGATTTAAAACGTATAAGAAGCGAATTTGCACACGATCCAGAAACATTTCGAAAAATATTAAAATCAAAAACTTTTGTCAGCACTTTTGGGACTTTACAGGGCGAACAGCTTAAAACTTCTCCAAAAGGTTTTGATGCTGATCATGAAGCAATTGATTTACTTCGCTACAAACAGTTTTTGATCATAAAGCGCTTTACGGATGATGAAGTTTTGAGTCCAAAATTTTTAGAGCAAGCTTTGGAAACATGTCAAAACATGAGACCTTTTTTCGATTATATGAGTGAAGTACTTACTACGGATATAAACGGTGCTTCAATTTTATAATCTCATTTTAAGCACAAAGTTAAACCCGACAGGTTTTAAAAACATAAGTGTTCGGAAGAAAAAATGTTCTTTGAAATATTTTCATAAATTAGTTTGTTTAATTTTCATTTTATGAGAAATAAAGTTTCTGTTAAGTCGCTTTTATCAC
>Ga0307411_10000017_pt1 | contig 94359 bp, 156 predicted proteins | sample DK1Ometagenome_2_FD_203712 | JGI IMG/M metagenome (GOLD analysis project Ga0307411, IMG submission 203712) | Maize rhizosphere microbial communities from greenhouse at UC Davis, California, United States - DK15-O-1 | ecosystem: Host-associated > Plants > Roots > Rhizosphere > Soil | place...
TTTATATATATATACATACCCCCCTCCGTCGGTGGGGTGGGGGGTGTCGACTGTGTCGACCCAGTCGACACCTCCCCCGAAACCGAACAAGAGTCGACTCTTCACGTGATGCAGATCTCGTTGCCCGCCGGGCCTCCGCTGGAGCAGGCTGAGGCCCATGACCGACACCTCGATCACCGTCCGCAACGCGGACTACGTCCACGACCGCATCTTCCTGACGGACGCCCACAACACCTACATCCTCGACGCCCTGGAGGAGACCGGCGAGTTCCCGCGCGGCGGCCTGCTCCTCACCGGCACGTCGCCCCACCTGATCTGCCGGGGTGCGCGCCGGGTGGGCGTGGCCTCCATGTCCGTCTACCTCCCGCCCGGCGGCCTCCCCGAGGTGCAGGTCGACACGGTCTGGCTCATGAAGAAGTACCGGGGCCGGGGCTACGCGGAGCAGGCGATGAAGGCTCTCCTCCACCAGACCGCCCTGCCCGTGGCATTGCGGGCCCCGGTGCACCCCGCCCTCCAGAAGGTGGCCCGCCGCCTCGGTGTCCGGGTCTGCGAGGAATCCTCCGAGGAGTCCGAACGGCAGCGTGCGGAGCTCGTCTCCGGGCTGGCCCGGATGCGGCAGGAATGCGTCCACGGCACCGGCTGCAAGCCCTGCTTCTCCCGCCTCCTGCACCGGGTCACGGAAGTGGCCTGGCAACTGGAGCTGATCAAGTCCCGGCAGACGGCTCCGCTGCCCCTCAGCCCGTGAGCAGCTCCGTGTAGACCCATCCCCTGCGGGTGGTAAGCCGGGCCTGGATCTCCGTCACGATCACATGGTCGGCGGAGTGCACGATGTAGAGCACCCGCAGGGAGCCCACACAGGCCCTCCAGCGGTCGTAGACCTCCCGGGTGGACTCCAGGGGCCCGCCGTGCCCTTGGAGGGCCGCAGAGAGGCTCCTGCGGATTTCCCGGGCGGAGATCCCGAGCACGACGGAGGCCGTCCTCACGTCCGGTTCGGTGAGCACGGAGAAACTGACCGTCGTCGGGCAGACCGCGATGACGGGACGGGGGATCCGGACGGTTTTGGGCATAGACCGCAGGCTACGACGGAGATCCCCAGGGTTCTGGGGGCCGCGCCGTGAGCGGGCTCACACGCCGTCCACCTGGTGTGCAAGGGGTCCGTCCTGACAGGCTAGGACCTGTTAACAAAACACCCCGATCTGTGAGGAGAAGCCATGTCCGACGGAGTCGCCTGTCACATCAAGGGCCACCGGCCGCGCTGGGTCGTCGCGGTCCGCAACGCCAACTACTCGGCCTTCAACGGAAACCGCCGGACGCCGTCCGCGTACTCCCTGGTCATCTGCGAGATCTGCAACACCTCCTGGCGTACGAAGGCCAAGTACGTCGCCACCCTCCCCGACCGTTTCTGAAGGAGCCCCGTGCACAAGCTGCCGCACCTGTTCCTGCCCGACTCTCTGACGACGACCGTGGAGATCCCGGTCCCCGAGCACTGCACCTGCGAGAGTCCAGCCGGGGCTTGGCGGATGACGGTCGAAGAAGGCTACGTCCACCTGATCCACACGATTTGCAATCTGCCGCTGTACGGCGACTTGATGCAGGCCGTGGTGATGGACGACCCGATCTTCGTCACCCTCACTTCCACGAAGGAACCGTGCTGCTGCCCGGAGAGCTGCGACTGCGACTACTGGCTCGTCCTGAAGGAGACCCGATGAACTCCCTGACCCAGGACCAGCGTGAGACGCTCGCCACCCTGGACTGCGACACCTCGGGCATCTTCGAAAGCCCCTCGTTCCACGAGCGCATGACCATCGGGTCCGAGAGGATCCACAGCGCGCTGCTGCGGTCCGAGCACCCCGAAAAGTTCCGGGCCCTGATCATCGCACCCCTCTCCGACCACGGCTGGTGGGGAAGCCCCCGCTACCGAGAGCACCAGGCTCCCGTCGGAACGGACCTCCCCGTCAGGATCGTGGGCTCGCACAAGGCCGATCCGCCGGAGTGGAACGAAAAGCTCCTCCAGCACACGGGACCGGGCATCTGGGTCATCAGCTGGGAATCCATGCGCGGGCACATTCCCGCCAAGGACAAGATCCCCGGCAGGCGGATCTGCGGCAAGGACGTCGCCAGGGCCATGCAAGGAGGGACGATTCCGCCCTGGTGCGACACGGGTACGTGGGACCTCGTCATCGCCGACGACGCTCAGCACATGGCCTTCCGCAATACGCTTCAGCGCCACGTCATGAACTCGATCAAGGCCGTTAACCGACTGGCGCTTTCCGATAACACCCCCGGTTCCAACCCCGAAGGCTTGTGGGGGACGCTGAACTGGCTGTGGCCAGAGCGGTACCCCGCCTACTGGAGGTGGGCCAAGGACTGCTTCGAGTTCGAGTTCATCGAGAGGACGCGCTACACCGAAACCAAGATCCTGGGCGAGAAGATGCCCGGGTCCAGCTGGTTCGACGTCCCGTGCGCCGTACGGAAGACCGGAGTGAACGCATGACCCCAGGGCCCCTGGACCATCTCGTGACGGAGCTCGAAGAGCTGCTCAAGGAATTTCAGGCAGCCCTTCCGGGGACCCGGATCGACACCACGATCCCTCAGCCGACCGGGGACTTCGATCACGACTGCGCGGTGCTGATGAAGGAGATCAACGCTCTGCGGGAGTTCCTGGCCGAACGGGCCCGCCCCAAACCCCGGGTCTTCCGCCGACGGGAGATCCGCCCCCGGACGACACGACCGCCGAAGGAGAACTGACCATGGACCCTCTCACCGCCGACACTCAGGACTGGGTCATCCTCAAGTCCCTGTCCAAGGACAAGGCCGGGATACGGGAGAAGGCCCGCCGCGCGGTCGAGAAGGCCGCCGACGCCGGGGACACCCCGTTGTCCATAGCCCGGAAGACCGGGATACCGAAGGGAAGGGTCGCGTTGTGGATGATGCTGAACCGGCATCCCGAATCCCCGAGCTGATGGGGAGCATGGAAGTCGCCGAGTTTCTGGGGGTCACCCGGCAGCGAGTGGTACAACTGCGCGAGACCGCTTTGTGGCGCAAGCACGTACCGAGCGTGTGCCACCTACGGGCGGGCCCCATCTTCCTCGCCGAGGAGGTTCGGAACTTCGAGGCCGTGTGGCCCCGGACCCCGGGCCGCCCCAGGAAGGAGGCCGGAGCGGCCAGCCCCGAGTGAAGAAGCAGCCCCACCAGCGGCTAGCCGGTGGGGCTGTGACGTGTCCGGAGCCCAACGGAAGACATTGCCAACGTTAGGCATTGCGTACAACGGAAGACGTTGCTACCTTCTCCTTATCGCAACGGCACAGTCTGCGAACACCGAGGAGAAGCTGTGAACGGGAAGACGACCAAGACCACCGAAGTCGGATCCAAAGCCTGGTTCTGGAAGATGCGCCGCAACAACTGGGTCCTGTGGACCGCTCCCGCGTTCCCGCTGCTCGACGCCGTTTCGGTGTCCTTGCGGGGCGCGCTCACCACTCGGGGGGAGAAGTACGGAACCGACCTCTTTGGCACCGGGTACCTCCGGTCCGAGGTCCTCCTCCACGGAGCCTTCTGGGAGCACCTTCTCCTGATGGTCCCCGGAACCGTCATGGCCGGGGTCTTCGGATTCATCTGCTACAGCCTCTGGCGCATTCGGGTCAACGTGGCCGCAGGCGGGAAGACCTTCACCATCAAGGACCAGAAGACCCTGGAACGCTCCCCCGGAGTCCTGCTCTGTGGTGTCATCCTGGCCGTCCTCGCCGGGATCGCCATCCCTGCCGTACTGCCCTCCGCCGCCGCGCTCGCCGCCCCCTCCATCCTGCTCTCCGGTCTGATGGTCACCGGCTTCCTGAGCTTTTCCCTGGTACTGATGGCCTTCGCCGACGTGTACCGCCTGGCCCGCGAGGACCACGAGAAGCTGGAGGAGATCGCGTGACGGACACCCCCAGAAAAATGCGCGTTCACCTGGACAAGCTCCTCCAGGAGAAGGGGATGACTCTCAAGGAGTTGTCCGACAAGACCGGCATCAGCACGGTGAACCTGGGCAAGCTGAAGAACGGCCGGGCCAGAGGAGCCTTCTGGTCCACCCTGGAACCGGTGCTCGAAGTCCTGGAGTGCCAGCCCGGGGACCTGCTCAGCTACGAGTGACCCCTGACTCCGAAACCCCTCCCGGTCCCCATCCCGAGAGGGGTTTCGGCCTGTCCGGACAGTTCCCCTCGATGTGACCACCATCACGGGCCCCGACCCTCTGCCACCTGGTCTTTCGCGGGTAGTCTCGAATGTGGAAGGAACGGAAAACCCACCAAGAACCTGGGAGTTTCCCATGTCCATACCCCCGTTCACCAAGCCGACGCGACCCGCTCACCGAGAGCAGCGTCCCGGCTGAGACCCGAGGAGCCCGCCATGACCCGCACTGACTTCGACAACACACTCATGACCCCGGAAATCCCGGAAGGTCAGTCCCCCGAGCGGACCCTGTACATCGATCAGCTGCGGGCGGAGATCTTCGGGCTGAACCTGTCCCACGAGACGTTCTTGGACGATGTGGTGGCGGTCCGGGACAACCGACGGGCCCGTAACCGCCTGCGACGCAAGATGCGCAACCGGCAGCACTGACTGACGGAGTCTGGCACAGGACGCCGTTCAACGAAGGAGAGACAACATGCCCGTGGCATCCCGACGGACTTCCGTCGCCCGGAAGCGGATCCCGCAGCGGGTTCAGCCCAAGAGCGGTCTGAAGCTCACCGAGGAGCAGATCGAGATCCGCGACGAAGCGCGCGCGAAGGAGGACCTGATCATCCAGGCGTGCGCCGGATCCGGGAAGTCCTCCACGCTCCGCGAGATCGCGCTGGACCAGCCCGGCCGGAAGTTTCTGTACGTGGTCTACAACACGGCCGCCCGCGAGGACGCGGAGAAGAAGTTCCCCAAGAACGTCCTCTGCAAGACGCGGCACAGCCTCGCGTATGGAGCCATCGGCTGGAAGTACCGCGACCGTAACCGAAAGGGCCGGATGCCCTCTTCGAAGCTCGCTCAGCGACTGAAGATCGTCAAGACCGAGGAGTACCCGGGGCTCCTGGAGCCGCACGTGTTCAAGCCGGGGAAGCTGGCCTCCCTGGCATTGGAGACCGTCAGCGTCTTCTGCTCCTCGGACGCCGAAGTGATCCTTCCCGAACACGTCCCGTACCAGAAGGGGCTGTCGAAGGCCGCCCAGCGGGACCTGTCGTCCAAGGTGGCGCGGTACGCGAGCCGCTTCTGGCTGGAGACGATCCGGCCCAAGTCCGACCTGTGGTTCGCCGATGACTACTACTTCAAGATCTGGCTGCTGTCCCACCCCACGTTGCCGTACGACGCCATCATGCTGGACGAGGCCCAGGACTCCACCATGGCGGTCCGCAAGCTGATCCTCTCCCAGCACACGCAGAAGATCGCCGTCGGCGACTCCGCCCAGTCCCTGTACAGGTGGCAGGGCGCCGTGAACATCATGGACAACTGGCCCGGCAAGGAGCTGTACCTGTCCATGAGCTTCCGGTTCGGGGACGCCATCGCCGAGGAGGCGAACCTCTGGCTGGAGCACACCGGCACCAAGCTGCGGGTCCAGGGCAACCCGGCCGTCACCTCCCGGGTCGCGGTCACCGCAGACGAGGTCGACGCGATCTTGTGCCGGTCCAACGGCATGTGCATTCAGCAGGCTGTCGAGGGCCTGGAGAAGGGCCTGAGCGTCGGCTTCTCCAAGGACCCTTCCCCGCTGAAGCGCCTGGCGTGGGCGGCGAAGGAACTCCAGGAAGACGGCCGCACCGACCACGAGGACTTCGCCGGGTTCTCCGCCTGGGACGACGTGGTCGAATACAGCGAGTCGCCCGAGGGCAGCGACATGAAGGTCTTCGTGAAGCTGGTCAACCGGTACTCGGCCCGGCGTCTGGGGGCGATCCTGATGAACGTGAAGGACGCCCGGCACGCAGACGTCGATCTGGTGGTGGCTACCGCGCACTCCACCAAGGGTCTCGAATGGCCCCGGGTGAGGATCGCCCAGGACTTCACCGCGCCGGACTTCGAGGAAGGCGAGGAGCTGAAGGTGGACGACGCCATGGTGGGCTACGTCGCCGTCACCCGGGCCAAGACCTTCCTGAACCACGAGGGCCTGGAATGGATCCACACCGCACCCTCCAAGTCCTTCGAGACCTCCCTCCGGGTTCCTGCCGCCGTGTGACTTCACGGGTCGGCTCTCCCTGCTAGCCTCGAAGTGTCTGCATTCCCGGGCCCCCTCAGCTGACTCGTGAGGGGGCCCGTCTTCTGGCACAAGGAGAGAGACATGATCGCCGCCCAGGCCTTCGCTGACGAACACGAGCTGACCGACGAGCTGTACGCGGAAGACGTGGTGGCCGGACAGACTTCCCGGCAGTCCGCGTTCATCGACCCCGACGACGACGAGTACGACTGGCTCCCTTCCCTCTGATCTGCGAAAACTCTGAGGCCCTGCCTGAAATAGGTGGGGCCTCAGGTGTGTCCGGGATCACTCTCCCGTAGACTGGGAAACCTTATCCGGACCCGTAGAATGGATAACACAGTGGAGGAAACCTCCCCCGTCAGGCGGACACTTTCCCGCCTGAAGCCGCCGTTCTGGGTCTACGTGACCGGCACGAACGGCTCGCTTTACCCGGTAGCCCACCGCTACCACCCCCAAGGCACGGCCGTGAAGATCGTGGAAATGGAGCTGGCCGACCCGCACACCCTGACCGGAACAACCGACAACGGACAACCCGTGAACTTCGGCGGCCCCAACGCCCGGCACTGGGTGGTGGAAGACGCCGACACCGTACCCCCCGAAGCCCCCGAAGTGGCTCCTGTCCTGGAGCGCAACGGGTCACGGGGTGAAGCGCACTACCTCAACCGCATGGGCGGCGCGCGCCGGAAATGGACGATCGAGATGGGCAAGGTGTCCAGGGCGATCAAAGTCTCCGACGAGAGGATCCAGCGATACCGCGAAGGCATCCAGGCCGAAGAGGCCCGGCGCGCGGCGCTGCTGGAGGAGAAACGGAAGGTGTCCCGGAACCTGACTGTCGCGAAGTACCGGGACCGGCAGAGGCAGAAGAAGGAGAACACGACATGAGTGACATCGAGGACGTCGACCTCAAGGCGCTGGACTACGACCAGCTGGTCAAGCACTCGCTGCACCTGCACACGCTTGAGGCGGACCTGGCCAAGAAGCTGGAAAACGTGAAGAAGGAGATGGGCACCCGGGCCAAGCGGCCTGGTACCCGGGTCGTCGGCAACGCCTCCGTGACCCTCTCGCGTCCCAGTCGCTTCTCCGACGACGTGGCCCGGGAAAAGCTCCCCAAGACCACGTACCGCAAGATCTGCGTTACCAAGGCGGATTCGAAGCTCGCCAAGGAAGTCCTCGGCGAGGACTCGGAGCTCTACAAGTCACTCTGCGTCCCGGGCGACAACTGGACCGTCCGGATCACCCCCGCTACGACCAAGCAGAAGGTCCTCCTCGCCGACGGCCAGCTGGAGGACCCCTTCACGGACACCGAGGACGAGGAGAGCAACGACTGATGGACGTCACTGTCGTCATCCCGTGGGCCGGTAACGACCCGGCCCGGCTGGCGGCGCGCGCGTGGACGATGCGCCAGTACGCGGTACACCACCGTGGCTGGCGCATCGTCACATCCGCTGCTGCCCCTCTCGAAGAGCCCTGGTCCAAGGCCGTGGCCGTCCGCCGCATCCTCGACTCCGTGAACCCTGAAGGCATCCTGGTCATCACGGACGCCGACGTCTTCTGCCAGGGAATCGACATCGCGGTGGGGGCCATCCGGCTCAAGGGCGAGTACTGCCGCTGGGCCATGCCCCACAACCTGGTGTGCCGGTTCAACCAGGACGCCACCCAGAGGATCCTGGCGGGCGCCGAGCCGTGGACGCAGATGAAGGACGGCAACCTCGACCAGGGCCTGTACCACGGCTTCGAGGGCGGCGGGATCACGGTGCTGACCCGGCAGATGTACGAGGCCGTTCCCATGGACGAACGCTTCAAGGGCTTCGGCCAGGAAGACGAGTCGTGGGGCCTGGCGCTGCGCACCCTGGCCGGAGTCCCGGCACAGGGCAACCAGGTGCTGTACCACCTTCACCACGCACCTCAGGAACGGCTCGACCGGCGCTGGGGCTCGGTGGCGTCCCGGGAACTGTACGACCGGTATGCCGTGGCATCCGGTGACCCGGAGAAAATGCAGGCACTTCTGAATGAGAGAAGCGTCACAGCCTGACCTGGTGTACGCCCATGGGCATTGTCAGACCTCCGCCCTAGGCTTTTTCCGTGGATCAAACTGAACTGGAATCAAGAGCTCAGCGTACGAACTCTCTGGTGGTTTCCGCAGTTTCCGGAAAAACCGCCCGGGACAAACAGAAGATGCTCGGCCCCAGCGAGCTGGGCGAACGGTGTGAGTTCTGTCTCGGCGAAAAAATCATGCTGGTCCAGAAGGGCACCTCCCGCGTATCGGTACGGCACCGCTTCTCCTACGCGGCGTGGGTCGGCACCGCCATCCACGAGAAGCTCGACCGGGCCATGGAGGCCCTGGAGAAGGAAGTCTTCACCCTTCGTGAGCTCACCCTCATGATCGCCAGCATCCCCGGGCTCGGAGACGTCTGGGGCCACACCGACTGCTACGTCCCCGAGTGGGGCGAGGTGGTCGACTACAAGACCAAGCTCGACAAGGAAGCCGTCTACAACCTCCTCCACCAGGAGGAACTGGCGCAGACCGAGGGCCACGTGAACCCGCGCCTGGAGAAGATGTGGGATCAGACAATGCTCTACGGGCTCGGTGTGGAGAGGTCGGGCAAACCGGTCGAAGCCGTTAGTCTGGTCGTCCTTCCCCGGTACTCGGACGACGTCGGTGAGATCAAGACCGTCACGCGCCGTTACGACCGGGACCGGGCCCTCGGAGTCATCGACCGGGTGGCGCGGACCGCCGAAAAACTGCGCATCTTCGGAGTGACCAGCCTTGCCATCGGAAGTGACTGCTACACCTGCAAGCACCTCCGCATGTGACCGAGCACACAGCCGGAAACTGTCCGGACACGGGTAAGGTAGTTATCAGAAGAACGCGGGAACCGAATCAAGGCACAGTCGGAAGCCCCGTGGAAAACCCTTGTGAAGGAGGGAAAACGAAGTGAGCACAGCTCTCGAAACGATCGGCCACTCGGGACTCGACGTCATCGAAACCAGCACCTTCGGCGGTATGGACACTCTCGCGAAGAGGTTCGCCCAGTCCGACCTGGTTCCTGGCCACCTCAAGGGCAAGGAGCAGAACTGCTTCCTGTTCCTCATGGCGGCCAACGAGCTCGACCTGGGATACATCACCGCCCTGGCGAACCTGTACATCGTCGACACCCAGAACGGCCCGCAGATCACGGCCTCCGCCGACTACATGATCATGCGAGCCCGGATGTTCGGGCACATCGTCCGCCACAAGGAGGAGGGCCGCCCTCGTACGGACGATCACCGGTTCACCACCACGATCATTCGTAAGGACGACCCCGGGTACGAGCACAGCTACTCCTACTCCCTCGGCGAAGCCAAGGAAGCCGGTCTCTACGACGTCGGCAAGAAGACGTCCGCCTGGTACAAGTTCACCCGGGCCATGCTCCGCCACCGCGCCGACTCGATGTGCGTCCGTATGGCGTGCGGTGAAGTCCTGGGTGTCGCCAAGTACACCCCGGAAGAGCTCGGAGCGGACGTGGCCGAGGACGGCACGCCGATCATCACCAGTGCCAAGGCCTCCCGGGCGCTGCCCACCCCGGCTCAGTCCCTCACCGTCTCCCCGGCGGAGGCCGCGAAGGTCACCTCCACGACGACCACCGTCACGCAGGTCAAGAAGACGACCGCACCGGCCACGGCACCCGCCGCTGTGAAGGCCCCCCTGTCCGTCAAGGCCGCCGTCAGCACTCCGGCGCCCAAGACCCCGGCTCCCGCAGTGAAGAGCACCGCAGCCACGGCGTCCCCGGCCGCAAGCTCCCCCAAGCGGGCAGCGCAGGAGATCTTCGCCAGCGCCCTGAAGCTGGTCAAGGACGCCAGCCGCGAGGGCAAGAGCGGGCCCGAGATCAAGACCGAGCTCAACAAGATCAAGTCCGAGATGGCCCGCTGCGGCAACGAGGGCGAGACCGTCACCGTCCCCGCCTTCGAACCCGGAGGCAAGGAACAGAAGCGTCCCCTGCGCGGCGCCCTGGCCATCCTGGAGAAGACCCTTGCCTAGTTCCACCGCACGATCCCGCACCACCAAGCCCGGCACAGGCAGCACGACCGATCGCACCGGAGGAGAAGCCATGAGCACCGCAACCGACACCCCCACCGACAACGTCATCGACCTCCCCGAGGACGCCGTCACCGAAGTCCCCGACACGGAGGACACCGAGCCGGACTTCGGCGACGCCCCCCAGGACACCGCCCCCGAAGCGCCCGAGACCGACGGCGTCGAGGACGACGATGACGACCTGATCGAAATCACCGACGAGGCCTTTGTCCCGGTCGTCAACCTCGCCAACGCCATCCCGGCCCCGGTCGGCGTGTGGCTGCCCTTCGAGATCCAGATGGTGGTCTCCAAGGAGCCGGGCACCCCCTACTACGACCCCGAGAACCCGCAGCACGTCGTCTCGGCCACCTTCATGACCAACGAGTTCGGCGGCCGGGCCTGGCCCTTCCGTCTGTACCTCGACAAGAAGCCGAAGATCCGCGAGGGGGCCCGCAAGCCCAGCCCGAACGCCAAGCCGCCCGTCTCCACCGTGCAGCGCCTCGTCGTGGCCACGGGCCTCGCCACCAAGGGCGGCCAGAAGGTCTCCTGGTCCACGCTGCCCGAGCAGCTGGAATACCAGGTCTTCATGGGGCAGCTGTACCACGCCGCCGCCAAGGACAAGGAGTACTCGCTCCCGGCCGTCTACGGCGAGTACTGCGCGCTGGTCTCCCCGGTCAACGGCCACCACTTCTCCGAGCTGCCCTACGCCGTCGTCCCGAACGTCGAGGACGACATGCTGACGGACCCCGCCTACGCCATCCACGTGGATGAGGACGGCAACACCACGGTCCTGCGCCCCGTCTACGACGAGGCGGCTGTCGCCAAGGCCGTGGAGAAGGCGGTGGAGAAGCTCAACAAGGAGCTGGACGAGAGCAGCCTGGACGACGACCAGAAGGCCACCGCGATCAGCCGCGCCGCCGACCTCGCCGAGGCCCGCGCCAAGAAGCTCACCTACTACAACCCCGCACGCAGCGAGTCCGCCCCCGCCGGAGCCGTCTTCAAGAACGAGCACGGCGAGGAGCAGGAGGACTCCGAGGGCGGCAAGGCCACCTTCGGAACGAACGACCCGATCTTCGACCACGAGACCGGCTTCGGCCAGGCCCCGGGCACCGAGATCCTCTCGTTCAACGGCACCGAGTACACCCACCTCGCCAAGGTCCCGGCCCCCAAGGACGCCTCCACCCAGGACCCCAAGGAGCTGATTCGCTCCGAGCGTCTGTCGCCGCGCGACATCGCCCCCGTCCCCAACCGGCTGCTCGCGGTGAAGGAGGAGGGCAAGGACGCCGAGGCCCACTACCAGGTGCAGTGGAGCCACGTCGGTCTCCTGGCGATCGGTGACATGCCGGTCACCCCGGACACCGTCGTGGACACCCTGGACATCAACTCCGACACCGGCCAGATCGTCCAGCTCCGCTACGGCGCCGACAGCGCCTGGCACCTGGTGACCGACGAGTCGTAGCCTGAACATCTGACGTCCCCCCGTCAGGGAACGGCACACCACGAGGGCGGGAAGGAGATCATTCCTTCCCGCCCTCGTGGTTCCCTGACCAGGACATAAGGAGAACTTCCGTGAGTTTCACCCCTGTCTTCTTCGACACGCTCTTCCCCACCGGCGACTCCCAGGGCACCGACCTCGGGTACGTCACCCTCTCCTGCTACCCAGGGGGCGCCTACAACCCCAAGACCGGCCCCACCCAGCACCACTCCTTCGCCTGGCCCTCCCAGCGCGAGCAGCTCATCGCATGGTGCAACTCCATGGAGAAGATCGACCTGTTCACCACGCCGTGCCTGTTCACGACGCCGTCCGCAGTCGAGGAGCAGTACATCGGCCGCAGGTGGGCGGTCAGCGCCTCCACCGGAACCATGGGCCTGGCCAAGCTGCTGGCCGAGCCGACCATCGTGGTGGCCACGGCCCCCGGCGAACACCAGGTGTACTGGGTCACCGACAGTTCCGCAGCCGCAGACGCCGAACGTACCTCCCAGGCCCTGGCCTACCAGCACGTCGCTGACGGCTGCCTCACCGATTCGTACGCCTCTCTCACCCAGATGCGGGTACCCGGCTCGGCGAATTCCTCCCGGGGCTGCGAGGTGGAAGTGGTGCGGTTCGGACTGCCCATGACCCGCGAGTCCCTGCGGTCGGCCTACCCGGACCTGTCCGACGCGGAGGCCGGGATCCCTCTGGAGCCCATGCCGGAGAGCTGGTGGTGCACCACGGCCTCCACCCTGGAGTCCCGGGCCGTCCGCAAGGTGTGCCGACCCATCGAGGACCTGTACGGCAACCGGGCCACCAAGCGTGAACAGGAAGCACTCGACCGGCTGCTGGCTCTGCTGTCCCAGCACGGAGTATCCAAGCCGACCGCCCTGCACATGGCGTGGGAGTCGGCGTGCAACCCCCACCGGGACCCCGCCAGTAAGTGGGGGGGTGACACCGACGGGGAGATGCTGACGTGGAAAGACGTCCTGCGAGCCTACGCCGACCCGGCCAACGTGGCCATCCCCCGGATGCGCGAGCGCGTCACCTCCATGCTGTCCGTCACCGGCGGATCCCCCGAAATCTCCCGCCCGGAGTTCATCTCCGACGAGGAAGCAGCGCAGATCGGCTCCGACAACTTCATCGGCCGGTACGAGCGGTGGGCCGCCACCCAGACCGACGCCCCGCACATCTACCACCGGCTCAACGCAGCGATGATCCTCTCCTCGATCTTCGGAGAGTTCGGGGCCTGCCCCAACGGCGACAGGCTCACCCTGTGGGGGATGGTGCTCGGCCCCACCACCTGGGCCCGCAAGACCACGGCCATGAACATCCTCAAGGACATGTTGGCCTCCACCCACGAGCGGAAGTTCCCCGGCTACTACATCGCCTCCGACTTCACCAAAGAAGCCCTGTCCGTCTCCCTCGCAGAACGCACCGGCCGCTCCTCCCTGGTCGCCCGCGACGAAGCGGACGGCATGTTCGAGGAGATCTTCAAGAGTCCCGCCAAGTCCGGCACGCTGGAAGTCCTCACCGACCTCTTCAACGGTCGGGTCCCCAAGCGCATCCGCGTCGGCGACGGTTCCGCCGAGGAGTCCGGTGACGGCGAGACGATGGAAGAGGCCACCACCAACTTCGTCCTCTACGCGTGCGCCACCACCGACCGTATGACCCGCGTCCTCACCGAGGACCTGATCAAGTCGGGATTCCTGACCCGCTTTCTGTACGCCGTGGCCGACCCCGGAGAGCCGGTCGAGGGCAGCCTCTACCTGGACCTCACCGGCGAGGAAGACGATGACCTGTTCGGGGACCCCGAGCGGGACAAGCTGGTCCGGGAGCTGTGCGCCGCGAGGTCCTTCTGGCACAACGAGCGCAACCTGGAGCCGGGGGCTTTCAAGAAGATCCGGTTCACTCCCGAAGCGAACATGCGGTGGAACGTCTTCCAGGACTACGTGATCCGCTACTGCCCCGACCCGTCCATGAAGGAACTCATCCGGCCGATCGCGGCCCGCCTGGCCTTTGCGGTGATGCGGCTTTCGGTGCTGTTCGCGATGGCCGAGCAGCAGGTGCGGGTGGACATCGATCACGTTCTGCGGGCCATCCAGTACTCGGAGGAATGGTTCCAGTCGGCGTACACGGTGGCGACCCGGATCACCGGCAACGCGGGCTACGACGCGCAGGAACGAATCCTTGCAACGATCAAGGAGCTCAGCGAACGGGGTGTCGTCACCGAGTCGGACGTGTTCCGGCGTTTCCGCCGCAGCATGGAGTACCCGGACTTCAAGAAGCACCTGAGGGCGCTGGAGACCGCGTCCATCATCCAGACCGCGATCCACCCCAAGAAGCGCGACACGGTCCACATCACCTACCTGGGCAAGTGACTGTCGAAGGGAGGAGTCCGCCATGGGGCAGGCCCGGCCCGTCACCGCCTCTGGACGCGTCGCACAGGCCCTCGGCGGGCTCCTCCCTCCCCAGACCCTGCCCTCCATGGAAGACGCGGTCAGAAGGGCTTCAGCGGCTCCCGGATCCATCGCCGGGAAGAAGGCCCGCACCGCGAAGAACGACGCCCACTACACCTACCGCTACACCCGTTCCGAACTCGGGGAAATCCTCGCCCTGGCCTGGTGGACGCATCGCATGGCCAAACGCAAGTCGACCTCCCGCGACACCGTGCGCCACGCCGTGGAGGCTCTCTCCGTCCTGCGCCTGTTCTCCGCCCCGCACCTGGCCTCTCTCACGGGGATCGCCTCCAGCACCGTCACCAAATGGATGGTCCCCGTCCCCTCCGCCCCGGCCAGCCGCGTCCTGGGCACCTGCTCCAGCGACGTCATCCGCGACCTCCTCGACGCCTCCGCCGACGGCATGAACGCCTACCGGCAGACGGTCTGCCTGTTCGCCACCGCCAAAGTCCCCGCCGCTCTGCTGTCCCGGATCTCCGGCGTACCCCGTGACCTGCTGAAAAAGCCTGACAAGGGCGAGTGGTTCTACCCGCAGGAGTGCGACATCTCACACGGAGCGGTCGTACCCCTCGACGCCTGGGCCTCTTATCATCGCAAGAGGATCCGTAAAGACTTCGATCCACGTTTCGACGTGGACCCCGAGATGCGTCTGCGCCTCGGGGGCAGCTCCCTGACGATGCTCAAGACGCACCAGTCAGCAGTCCCCCTGCCAGGGGAAACACCGTTCCACATGCGCATCGGAGGGCTCGCTCAGAGCTGTCCCGGCAATGATGCCAAGGCACATGGCACCATCCGCCGCTGGGAACAGCTGTGGGGGATCCGGGCACTGGACGACGAACGTCCCGCGCACCTGCGCAACTGTCCCTGTGAGGAGGAGAGATGACCCGGAAGAAGAGGATCGTAGGCTTCGACCTGGAAACAGGGAGCGCCAAGCGCCTCTACACCTGGAACGAGCCCGAGCCTTACATCGTCCTGTGCGGCTGGATCGAAGATGGCGTCACCCACGTCACCAACGACCCTGCCGAACTGCTCGAAGTCCTGATGGCCGCCGACATCATCTACGGCCACAACATCTACGCCTTCGACATCCCCGCCCTGGCCGTTCACGCGGGCGCCAACTACGAAGCTCTGATGGCCAAGGCCTACGACACCATGGTCCTCGCTCAGGAAGAACACCCCCCGGCGCCGAAGACCATGCCCGTCGTCCTCTACAACCTTCAGGCCGTCGCCGAACGGGTGGGTGTCGAGGGCAAGACGGACGAGTCCAAGCGCCTCGCGGGCAAGAAGGTCGCCGAACTAGCCGAAGCAGCCGCCGAAGGACTGACCGGCCGTGAAGCCCAGGCCGCCAAGCGGGCCGTGAAGGCGAAGTACAAGGACGTCTACGATGCCGCCCACCTCATCGACTGGTGGGACCCCGAGCTGATCGAGTACCTCGAAGGCGACCTGGTCTCCAACCAGAACGTTTTCCGCAAGCTATGGAAACACCTCAACCGAGGCGTGTCGCGCGATGAGCTGGAGAACTTCCGCAACCTCAACCGCATGGTCTACCTCGGCTGCCGCATCCACCGGCCGACCGCAGAACTGCGCGTGGCCGAGGAGAACGCGAAGGTCGCCGAAGCCCGCATGCAGCTCTCGGACATGTGCCCTGGCATTCCCGAGGACGCCGAATCCCCCCTGGCGACCAACCCCGGAAAGGCGGCTTTCGAGGCCGGGCTGATCGCGGTCGGGGTGAAGCCCGAACACATTCCCCGCACCCCCAACACGGGCAAGGTGTCCACGGCCAAGGACGCCCTGTCCTCCGGCGACTGGGTGGTGACCGTGGAAAAGGAGCAGAAGCGGTTCGACGCCCGGACCAAGGAGTCCTACATCCAGATCCGCAAGGCCCGCGAACGGCGTCAGGGCCTGCGCCAGCTCTACCCGGACAACCCGAAGGTCCAGGAGATGTGCGAACTGGCCACCACCATCTCCGGCAAGTCCCGCAAGTTCGCCGAGATCCTCGGCAAGACCGGCCCCGACGACATGGTCCACTCGAAGATCGGAAACCTTCAGGTCAGCCGACGGGTCGCCTTCATCGAGCCCTCCATCACCAACGTGGGCAAGCGCGGCGTAGGTCTCCAGCAGCGCAGCCTGATCGTTCCGCGCAAGCCCGGTGAGGTCATCATGTGCTCCGACCTCTCCCAGGGCGACATGCGGATCATGGCCGCTCTGAGCCAGGACCCCGAGTACATGAAGCTCTTCGTCGGCGACCGCGACGCCCACGCGGAAGTGGCCGTCGCCTTGCTGGGCACCAAGGAGCTCCAGGAACTGGCCGCCCAGGTGGGCGCTCTGGAAGCCCTGATGCAGATGAACATGATGTACCTGCGCGACCAGGCCAAGGCCATCGGGCACGGCGTGAACTACGGCATGGGCGTCGACTCCACCATCGCCAACACCGGCCTGCCCCGCGAGATCGTGGAGCGGTACTTCAGGATGCGGGCCCAGACCTACCGGGTCCTCAACCGCTGGACAGACGAGGCCCGCAAGGAAGCGGAGTCCGGCTGGATCCTCGACAACGGCTTCGGCCGCTCCATGCGCTGCGACCCGCTCCAGGCCCACACCCAGGGTCCGGCCCTGTACGGTCAGTCCGGCACCCGCGAGATCATCATGCGCGGCGTACGCCAGATGCCCCTGTCGGTGAAGCAGATGCTCCTCATGGTCGTCCACGACGAGGTCGTCCTGTCGGTCCCGCGCGAGCGGTATGAGGAGATCGCGATGATCGTCCAGGAGAGCCTGCGGGTCACCTGGCGCGACGTCTTCTTCGACTGTGACGTCTCCAACCCCGGCGAGAACTGGGGGGAATGCTACGACAAGGACAAGGGGAAGGTCTGGCAGAAGCACTACAAGGCCTACCAGGAGAACCTCGCCATGGCTGCCTGAACGAAGAGAAACCCCGTGCCAAGGGGTGGGAGAGGCACGGGGTTTCCGGGCGCCGGATCCAGGGCGCCGACCGGAGGAGACAGGGGGGCTGGTTCCTGCCGGTTCAACTACGCAGTGAGGCTATCACCACCAGCGACCCCGCCCGGCCCGTGACACCCACGTGGTTGACCAGCACAAGGAGGACCCATGCCGCCATACCCGCTGTACCTTTCCTGCGCCGACCCCGGGGTCACCACCGGGCTCGCGCTGTTCTACGCCACCGACACCGAGCTGACGTGCGTGGAGACGGCCGCCGACCTCTACGATCCGGCCAATTACCGCACCCCTCTGGACACCCTCAAGAGGTGGGCGGGGCTCCCCGGCCGCCACCGCTTCGTGGGGGAGGCCTTCCACATCCGGCCCGGCCCCATGATCCCCGACACCACCCCGGAAAGGGTCATCGACCACATCAAGCTCTGGATCCGAGACGACCACCCCTACGGAGAGGTGATCTGGCACGAACCGGTCGGCGGGAAGACCATGATCACGGACGAGGTTCTGAAGAAGATGGGTCTCCTCGTTCGGGGCAAGAACTCCAACCACATGAACGATGCGGTCCGCCACGGCGTGACCCACCTGTTCGACCGCAGGCACCGGCCAACTTGCAGGATGGCCTTCCCCCCACGGGTCCGGGCCGCCCGCTAAAGTGGAACGTGCAGCTCCTCGCTGGGACGGCAGAGAACCACTCTCCTCTGCCGTCCCGGTTCCATGCTCAGACCGGGTACACGTCCTGGGTCGCAGCCGCCGCCTCACAGCGGTTGCCGTAGTAGTTGGACCAGTAGAGCTCGCGCCCCTTCCAGGTCCCCTCGACGCGCAGGGTCACCGGCTTGTACTCCTTGGTGCACGCCCGGCCGTCCCGCTCGATGGCCTCGATCCAGCCGTCCACCTTGGCCAGCACCTTGCAAGCCTTCTTGTAGTCGGGGTGGGTACCCGCCGGGGGAAAGCAGTCCAGGTACCACGCATCCAGCTTCGTGGACGGTGCGCCGGACCCGTCGTTGAGGGTGTAGACGCTGAGCAGCATGGAGGTACCGGTGGGCGCGACGGGTGCGGCCTGCACGGGCGCAGCGCACAGAGCGGTCATGGATACGGCGGCGAGGGCGGTCAGGAGCTTCTTCACGAGGTCCCCTCAGATGGTCGAGTTGGTCTGGACGATGAACGGCCGGGTGATGCGCACCTGGACTCCAGACCTTCCGGACATACCTAGGGAAGTTACCCGGAAATAGGGCAAAAAGAACGCCGCGTCGTTAGTGGGGGGAGTGGTGCCCCCGCCCAGCGTGAAGCCCACGTTGTTCTTCACCACGGCGTAGTCGATCGTGCCGCCGCCGGACGGCGTGTTGACGTTCTGGTACGGGCCGTCGTACAACAGCTGCGCCGTGCCCGCGACGGCCGTCCCGTTGGCCGTGTAGAACCGGGCGTACAGCTGGATCCGGATCCCCTGCCCGGCCGCTGGCCACGTAGCAGACTGGATCTTCTGCCGGAAAGACACCTTGATCGGACCCGCCTCGGGATCGACCAGATACCCGTAGTCGATGTTGGGCAGAGCCTGCGTGGTGGAACCGGGGGTGGCGTCCAGGAACTTGTTCCCGCTGTTGAGCAGGACCAGACGGTTGTCGTACTCGCCACCGGCGCTGAGAACCGAGGACCAACCGCTGTAGGCCGTCCACACCCACGGGCACCTGGTGGCCGAGTTGATTGCCGAGTTGGAGCACTGCTCCCGGAACAGTCCCTGAGGAGTGGAGGCAGCTGAATCCCTGACCAGGTTGCGCGAGGGGCGCCCGTGGATCAGGTTCGTGTCGGAGACCTCGTACGACCCGATCTGGGAGCCCTGTACGGCGGCGGTCCCGATCTGCGCCGTGGTGATCGTCCCGTTCTGGAGGACGTCGGCGTTCAGCGACCCGACAGCGATCGACGTGGCGGGGCTTGCCGATGTGGTGGTCGCCACCGCCGAGTAAGGGCCGAAGTTCCCCGCAGTGTCCCGGAACCTGGCCCTGTACCAGACGGTCGTTCCCGCCGTCACCGTATCGTTCATGCGATTGTCGAACCCGGAGCCGTAAGCAGGGATGGCGCCCAGGCCGCCGAACCCCGCTGAAGCAGAGGTGGTAGACCTCTCGATGCAGTAGTACTCCACATAGGGCGGCGGCACCGATCCCGTGGAGTCCAGGCCGTCCCAGAGGACACGCACCTGATTGGACAGGCTGAACAGGCCCGGGACCGACGCCGTGGGCAGCCCGGCTGCGGTAGGCCAGGTGACCGAGATGGTTCCGGTCGCAGAGTACGCCCCGGCAACGCCCTGCTGAGAGACCGCCCGTACGGCGTAGTTCCACGAACCGTCGTTGTCCACCACGACGTGAGCCTGCGTGGAGGCCGAGCTGACCTCCATGGGAATGGGCCGGTCATTCGTGTAGATCGTCGGCTGGATCATCAGCTGGTAGTAGGCCGGGTTCATGGCGGCGCCGGTGACGTCCGTCGTGACCGCGTTCCAGCTGAGCAGAATCTGAACCTCGGGGTATCCCAGAGAGTCGAACCCGGGGCCGTTAGTGGCGACCACTCCTGTGACCTGAGCCGGAGCAGGTGCGGTGGGAGCCGGGGGTGAAGGGGCGACCCGGGTAAAGGTGAACATCCCGTTTCCGCCGGTGGCCGCCGACCCGCCCACACCTGCTCCGCCGACCAGTGAGTTGATCCAGCGCTGCTGCCGCAGTTCCCGGGGGACCATGCGGTTGACGTCAGGGTGATTGGACAGCACGAGGGATCCGCGCAACGCCTTGTGCGGGCCGTCGGATGTCAGGGTGATCTGCTGGATACGGGCCACGTTGGACTGATTGGTGGAGACCCTGTAGCCGGGCTGGTAATCCACAAACGGCTTGGGGGTGTTCTCCCGGAAGATGATTTCCTTGGTGTACTCCGTCTTGTAGTCGTACTTGGCCGCCAGGTCTTTCTGAGCCAACCGGGTCAGTTCGGCGGGGTCGGTAACGCCGGAGGCAGTGGACGCCTCTTCCCAGGCACCCCAGGGGGAGAACGGCTTGAGGTCCGTCACCACGAGGACCGCGCCGTTGTCGCCCTGCTGAAGAAGCCGGGTGGCCATGTCCTCGTAGGTGAACTCTGTCGGAGAGGTGATGACCTCGTACCGGTCGAAGAGCTTGACCGTGGCCGACTTGTCCTGCGTGAGGAAAGTATTCGGGTTGTAGATGTTCAGAGCCCGCTTGAAGAAATTCCAGTCACACAAACGCTGACGGCTGAAGGCATCCAGCATCGAGAGGGCATCCTGCCCCATCTCGAAGCTCATGGTCATTCCTTCGATCCAACCACTACCGTCAGAAGCGACGAGCGGGGCGAAAGAACTGTGATCCAGGCCCGGAATGTTGCTGCGTGCCTGGGCTTCGGTGAGAATGTCCTTCATCGCCCACGGCGGGGTGGCGTTTGTGTACGGCCGGACACCGTCCGAATTGAACTTGCTGAGATCGATCTGCCGTACCTTGCGTAGCAGCCACGCGTAATTGGGCATGGTGAACCGCGTCGGCTCATCCCGCGTAGCCGGGTCGTCGTGCCTGCGCAGGTTCAGGAACCGGCAACCCGGAGGCTCCAGCCACGTGGTGCTGCTGTCCCACCGGATTTCTACCGCCACCTCCCCGCCGTACAGTTGCAGGAACTCGTAGTTCGGGGAGTCGGGATGGTAGGTCAGCTCCAGCGCCCCGACGTCATTGAAGGGGATGGAGGCGCTCCACGAGATGGGGTGGGACAGCGGGCCCAGGACAGGACCGTCCGGCAGATAGGCGACCAGACGGCCGAAGAGCTTCTCGCCTTCTCCGTAGGACATGTCTAAGGCTCCGTGTATCTTCCTCGAAGGGTGATGGGGGTACCACCGGCGGTGGGGTTCAGAGTGGTGTCGATTCCCGTACTGACCAGCCCCGTGGAACCGCTGACGAGCCGGGTCGCATTGAGCGGGCCGTTTCCGATCTCGTACAGCCCGTTGCGTGCGTCGTTCACCCCGGGAGCGGTGGTGGGGTCCCAGCTGTTAGTAGCCATGTCCCAGGCCCCCATCGTATAGGGGTCGATCAAAAGGAACCGGCCGCTGAGAATCCCTGGGGACCGCGTCCACAGAACCCCCGTGTTGGAGTAGAGGTCGCGGACGGTAACGGAGGTAACCGGCCCGGCAACCCTGACGAGAGGGTAGAAAGGCAGGACAGTCTTCGCAGCGGTGGAGTAGGACTGGCCATTGAGGTTGGCGACGAAACTGACGTCTTCCGTGGTGGTGGATTCCCACACTCCGCGAGGAAGGTTGAGGACCACGGTCAAATCGGCGAAGCCCCCCGCATGCGAGTAGTCGGCCTGGCTCATGGTCTCCAGCTGGGCGAAAGCCCGCACTTGCAGACCGTCGCGATCCCGGACGATCTCCAGAGGCGTGAGGACCGAAGGGAGAGACACCAGGTACCCGCCCGGCCGGAACAGGGACTGAACGAGCCGCACGTTGTTGTGCAGGACCGTTTGGGCGGCCTTGCGCTCCCTCAACACCCGCAGGCGCAACGTCAGCTTCAGGGTGTCGAGGGGATCGATCCACATGGGGATCTGCCCATGAAGGCCGGGGGCTTCGATGTTCAGGCGGCGCATGGTGATGGCGCTGGAGTACTCGGTACCCTCCATCACCTTGCAGACGTCCTTCTTGTCCAGCGGGTAGCCGTTGACCGAGAAAGTAACCGCCATCAGATCGTCCCGTCGAGCATCGCAGCGTAGGCCAGGGACCTGTTCACCGTCACCGACGTCGGCTCGGCCTGCGGGTAGGTGTTGTTCACGTTGATCACAGTACGAGGCTCGGGACGCAGGCTCTGCGTACGGCGCGGAGCACGGGTCTCCCCCACGGCACGGCGCTGGGTGACCGAGCTCATGTAAGAAGACGGCGGCCCGTTGTTGAACCGGGCCGACATGGAGCTTCCGCGCAGACCCGAATCGTTGATGGCCTGGAGCAGGGAGCCGTACTGCGAAGCGGCCCTTGCGTTGACCACGAACTCCCCGTTGGAGAGCATCATGGGGACCTTGTCCGCGCGCGGTCCGCCCGGTCCGGAAATCCAGCCACCGGTCGCCGCCTGGGCACGCTCGGCCCCGGGGGGAGGACTGTTCGTGGCGTAATACGTGTAGGCGACGCTCACCCGCGCTGTGCGGGTCAGGTTGGCCTGGATAATGGAGCCGGTGCGTGCCGCATTGGTCTCCATGTTGGCTCGGTCGTTGTTGTACTGGGACTGGTTAATTGACGGCACAGGCTTGAGGAACATGTCCTGGAGCCGCTTCCAGTCCTGACCCTTCTGAGTCAGCACCCCGAGTCCCTGCTCGTACGGGCCCGGGTTGACGGTGGGCGTCCCCTCGGGGCTCAGGGCGCCTGAGTTCTCCACGCCCAGGCTGTACTTCTTCAGCAGCTCCATCGCCGCCTTGTACCCTTCAGGGTTCAGCTCAGCCAGACCCTCGATGCCCAGCAGGTTCTGAAGGGTGGCCGCCGTCCCCTCATCGATCAGACGCTGCTTGTCCCGGTCGTACTGTTCGACACCCAGCGTCGCCTTGCCCTCGATGTTGAGAAGACTGCTGTTCTTGATCTTGGCCTGAAGGTCCGCCAGGGTCTGATTGAAGAGATCCGTCTTCAGCGTCACCGCAGCCTGGGCCGTCAGCTTGCCGGAGGCGACCGCGTCGTTGATGACCTTGTTGACCGCGTTGATGTCGCCCTTGGTCTTCTGCAAGTCGATCGCCACATCAAGCGGGATCTTCAGCTTCTGCGACACCTTGATCGCGTTGACCACACCCTCGATGGCCTTGGTGATGCTGCCACCGCTTTGAACGGCCTGGGTGACGGCTGACGCCAGGGCGACCGAGGCGGCGTCACCGACCTCCTTGCCCTTGCCCGCCACCAGCGGCAGAACCTGAGCCAGGCCCGCCGCGAACGCCGCCGAAGCACCCTCGCCCGCACCCCGCAGAACCGGGATGAGCTTCTTCAGCTCCTCGTCCGACTTGGTCGTCAGCTGCTGAATGAACGCCGAGTACTCCGGCCCCAGCTTCTCCAGCTCGGTCAGGACGTCCTGGGGGATCCTCGCGGACAGCCGCACCAGGTTCTGCGCCCGCTCCAGGCGGGCCGTGGCCACGGCCTCCAGCTCGTTCATGATGGACTTGAAGGACGCCTGAACCGCCTGGTTCGACGCCGTCGTCTTGTCCGACTCGGCCTGGATCTTCCTCAGCGAGTCGTTGTACTTGTCGTACGCCGCCTTGGTCTGGGTGGCGTCGTTACCCGCCTTGGCCAGAGAATCCGCCAGTTGCCCCTGCGCCAGCTGAAGCTGCTTCGCCCGCTCGGCCGCCGTGCCCTGGGTGGCCGACGTCTCCTCCTGCTTGCCCTGCGCTTTGTCCAGAGCAGCCGTCATGGCCGAGGAGAAGCCCCCGAGAGCATTGAAGGCGGCGGCCAGGTTCGACGTACGTTCCGTCAGGTCCCCCGCCGCCGCGCTCAGGCCGTCAGCCGACTCCGCCGCGCCGTCCATACCGTTGGCCATGGCGTCGGCAGCGGTGCCGCCCTTTTCGGCAGAAGCACCGAAGGCCTGCATGGCCAGAGCTCCGCCCCGGACCGCTTCGTCGCTGAGGTTGGCGCTCTTCTGGACGGTCTTGAGGATCGTGGAGTAATCCTCAAGCGTCTTGAGTTCGGCCTTCAGGTTCTCGGGGATCAGGCGCCGGGCATTGCGGAACCCGGTCGGGTCCTCAGGCGCCTTGATGTCAAGGATTGCCTTGTTGACGCGGGCGATCTCCTTGTTGAGGATATCGGCCGCCTGCGCGGGCTCCGTGAACATCAGACCCAGCGCCTCACGCAGACTCGGACCGAAGTCGCGCAGCTTCCCCAGAGCGTCCAGGTTCTTGGAGGCCCCGGTGTTCATCACAGCCTGCTGCACGGCGAACTCGCCCAGGACCTGGGTGTTCTCCGAGATCTGGAAGGAGTTGCCCTTCAGCGTCTGCGTCAGCTGCTTGATGGTGTCGTCGGCGGCCTGCCAGCGCTTGACGTAGCCCTTGGCCTGCTCTGCCGAAGCCCCGGCCACCTTGGCCTGCTGCCTCAACGCCTCAATCGAACCGCCGACGCCCTCGATGAAGGCCTGCTCCTGCCGGGCCGCCGTGAGCGAGGATTCGATCCTCTCCCGGTTCGCCTGCGTGAGGTCGTTGGCCGTGGCAGCGTAGGTGGCGATGACGCGGGCGCCGTTGGCGATGGCCGCCTGGTCCTTCTTCACCGCGTCACCGAAAGCGGTCTGCCCACCGGCCGCGTTGAAGCCCGCCTTGGCCGCTTCATCCGAGGCGTTCTTGGTGCGGGTGAGAGCCTGGTACAGGGCCGTCAGACCGGCGATCACGACGCCGATGCCGATGGAGAGCAGCGCGATCCGGAAGACGCTCAGGGCTGCCGCAGCGCCTCGTACGGCCACACCGGCTGCGACGGCCGACGCCCCGACGCCCCGAGTGGCCGCCGCAGCAGTGTTGGCCGCAGCCGCAGCCGCGCGCTCTGCCGACGCCGCGTTGTACCGGGCAGCCGTCATCATCGCTGTGGAGTTGGTGACGCTGCGGGTGATGGACTCCTGGGCCCGCAGAGCCGTGATTCCGGCCTGGGTGTTGGAGACCCCGGCCCGCTGTGCGTTGGCAGCCGCCACCAGCGAAGGACCCAGGATGCGGTTGGCCTCCGCCGCTGCGATGGTGGCCCTGGCCGTCTCCCGGAGCTGCGTCTGCCGGGCCCGCTCCGCTGCGGCTGCCGCCGAGGAGGCGCGGGTGGTATTGCCCAGAGCAGCCGCCGAGATGACACCCTGACGGGCCGCTGCCTGCTGCTGTTCGGCGTACCGGGCCCCCAGGCCGATCGCGAGACGGGTGTCGGCCATCTGCACGGCCATAGCCCGGCTCGTCGCGGCGAAGGCAGAAGCCCTCTGACGTTCCGCCCCCGCCGTAGCGGCAACAGACTGACGTGTCTGTTCCTGCTGCTCCCGGTACAGGCGCAGCACGTTGCGGCCGTTGAGGGCCTGCCCGTTCATGTCGCGCTGAACCTGGTTGAACGCGATGACGCTGCGGGCGGCCCGGATCATGGCCATGCGGTACAGCCCGATGGCGGCTGCGACCGCCGCGCCGACAGACACCATCCCCAGCAGGACACTCAAGACGGCCTTGCCCGCCGGGCCGAACTCCTGGAAGGCCTCGATAGCTACCGTCAGGCGGTCCGCGATGATCCCCATGAGCTTGGCGAACGGGGTGCCCGCCTTGGCGAGGAAGGTCTCGAAGGCGTCCTTGAGGTTGTCGATGTTCTGGCGGGTCGTGCCGAAGACGATCTCGGTCTGCCGCGTCAGTTCGGTTCCCCGGGCAAACTCCAGGAAGGCCTCGTTGGTCTGGGTCTTCAGCGTTCCGAAGTTGTTCGCCAGGCGGGTAATGAAGTCAACGTCGCGGACCGCGTTGATTTCCAGGTCGCTCAGCACGTCGGTAATGGTCCGGGTGGTGCCTGCCGCGAGCTGCCCCTCGCGGGTGAATTGCTGCATGCCTTCCACGAACTTGAGGAAGAACGTGCCGGGGTCGGTGCGCCGCAGATTGGTGATCTCGTCGGCACTCAGCCCGATGACCTCCGTCAGCACCTTCATCCCCGCCCCGGCGCCGTTGGCGGCGTTGTCCAGGTCGCGGAAGATACGGGTGGCCGAACCACGCGACCACTCCGGCGGGATACGCAGCGACGCCAGGGCGCCGGACAGACCGGCGACTTCTTCTGTCGACAGGCCGAACGCACGACCTGCCGAGGCGATGGACTGCGTGACCTTCAGGATCTCGTTCTCGGTGGCGGCGGAGATCGTACCGAGCTTGAGGATCGTGGAGGCGAAGTTGTTCATCTGGTTGGTCGGCAGGTCCAGCATGTCCGCGATACGCGCGAACAGCACCGTCACCTGGTCCGACGCGATGCCTGTGGTCACCGAGAACCGGACCACCGTATCGGCGAACCGCACCAGCTGGTCGTTGGCAACGCCAGTCTGCGCAGCCAGCTGACCGATCTTCGCGAGTTCCTCGAAGGACACCGGCAGCGTCGTGGTGAGCTTCTCGAACTCCCTGCGCATCGCCTCTCCGGCCTTGCCGGTTTCACCGGTGACGCGGATGACCTGAGCGAAGGCTGCCTCGTGAGCGATGGCCGCGTTGACCGAGGCCGTGGCCGACTGCGAGATGGCGGAGAACAGCTTCTTGTACGCCTGCTCCAGCTCGGACAGGTCGGCGCGCAGCGCCAGGGTGAGGCGCCCCGTGTTGGCGAGGGCGGACCCGAACTGGGTCTGGGCGGAAGCCGCCTGCTGGGTGGCCGCCCGCTGCTGCGCCAGCTGCTGGTTCAGACGGGCCTGAGCCGACTCGGTCCGCGCGGCGGCAGCAGCGAGCCGCTCCGCGTTGAGGAGGCGTTGCTGCTCGGCCTGACCGGCCTGCTGCGTGGTCTTGGCGGCCACCGCGTTCGCCTGGTTGAGCTTCAGAATGGCGGTGGCCATCTGGTTGTACAGGGTCAGCGTGCGCTGGAGGCGGGATGCTTCCTTCTCGCTGAGCCCGGTGATGGCACCCAGCGCGGCCTTGAGCTGGTCGAAGGCCTTGCGCATGTTCAGCAGACCGATGGCGGCCGTGGAAGAGTTGGTCGACAGGGCCTTGACGGCCTGGGCGTAGCGGGTGGCAGCCGTTGCTACCGCCGAGTAGACGGACAGAGTGCGCCGCAGGTCGGCCGCCATCGTCTTCTCTACGATGTCGACCTGGTTGAGGACGTTATGAAGGTCCCGGAAGACCTTCTGCATCTGTCCGCCCTGGGACGTCATCGTCCGGCTTGCGGCGGCGAACCCCCGCAAGTCGACGCTCAGCCGGGCGACTGCATCGAACTGTGTTGCCACACCGCCCTGGCTTTCCCGGCCCTATGTCAGACCGCGTTGGTACTCTTCGAAGCGTCCGGGAAGCTTTCCGCCCTCCCACACGTTGCGCGGGACCACGTAGTGCGTTTCCCCGTGCTTGCTCTTCTTGCTGGTCGACTCCCTGGCCTTGTCGATCTCGGCGCATCCGTAACAGGTGGAGGTCTTCAGGTCGAAGACCACCTCGTTGTTCGAGGAGTGACCCAGCCAGACCGGGGTGCCGCAGTTCTTACAGGTCTCGTCCTCGAAAAGCGTCAGGGCCACTGCCAGAAGACGGTTCGGCTCCTGGTCCCATCCGGAGGGCTTGCCGGTGAACATGGTGAGCGGGGGCACGTTCCACGAGCGCGAGGTCTTCAGGACCGGGATGATCCAGGAGTTCTCATCCCAGGTCAGAGCCTCCGCCAGGAAACCCGGCATCGATCCGCGAAGCCCACGACGCGGACGAGTCGAGTCCCTTGTTCAGTGCCTGGAGGAGCCGGACCGACTCGGAGGGGATGAGGCGGTCGAGCATGACGGCGAAGCCCTGGGGGCCGGGCTTCTCGATGGGGTTGCCGCTGGCCGAGACGATCCCGGTACAGAACTCGTCCAGCTGAGCGAGCAGGACGAAACGGGCCCGGAGCGAGAGATGGTTGAAGTCGTCGTCCCCCTGGCCCTTGCCGTGCTTCTTGATGAAGGCGCGCTCGGCGTTGCGGGCCACAGAGGTCAGCTTGTCGATGTTGTCGAGCTGGAAGGTCAGCGTCATCGACGTCTTCTTGATGTCCGTCTCCAGCTGCTTCATCTCGATTTCGAGCGCCGTCATGGACGCTTCGATCTCTTCGATGTCGAAGGATGTGGACTCGGCGAAGTCGCTGGTGAGGGAGGCGCTGCGCGAACGGGGGGACTCCTGGGTGTCGATCAGGTCCCGGCGCTTGGCGGAGAGCTCCTCGTACTTGTCGATGGCCTTCTGGAGAGCGAGCCCCAGCGCCTGGTCGAGGTAGACGGTGTGCTCGAAGGTGGGGAAGGTGGAGTGCCCCTGGACGTAGCTCTCGAAGGAGAACGTCTCGCGGCTGGGGGCGTCCCACCCCATGGCCGTGGGGAAGTTCCCCGAGCCGGGGTCCGGCTGGGTGACGATCTCCGGCTCGGGGGTTTCGGTCTGGGTGCTCATCGTTCCTTTTCCGGGGGTTGTGCTGGGGTTGTACGGGGGTTGTCAGGCTCTTTCGGACCCACCGGCGGGCCCACGGAGGCCGGTGCCGGTGAGGTGCTGGAAGGGGCCTTCCAGCTCGTTCTCAGGCCTGTCAGACGACCTTGACGATGCCGTTGGAGCTGACGCCCTGGGCGTAGAACACGACCTCCATCTGGATGGGGGCCGCCGGGTCGTTGAGGATGTTGGGGTCACCGGAGAGGAACTTGAAGACGGTGACTTCATCGCCAGCGACCGCCACGGTGGGCGACGACACGGAGCCGGGGCTGGAGCGGATGCGCTGTACCAGGTAGCCGACCTGGAGCGGCACCTGGAACAAGTCCTGGACCTTGTTGTAGATCGACGTCGCGTCGGTCCGGTTCTCGTCCAGGAAGAACGTGAGCGTCGACTCGTAGTTCTTGCGGAGAGGGTTGGAGACGTTGGCGTCGTCACACAGACCGGCGGAGTCGTCGGTGTCTCGCTCCGTCCACCCGAGGGTGAAGTCGGCGACCATCGCACACGAGATGTTCGTGCCTGCGTTGATCTCCGCTGCGGTCGGTGCGTTGACGTTCGCGATACCCGGCTTCGGGGGCGTGGACGTCGGGTCCTCGGGCACCCACCAGATGGTGATGTTGGGTGGGAGCAGCTTCTTCGCCAAGGCCCCTCCTCTCTATGGAAAGGCCGAGGCCTATGTCCGATTGATCCTCCGATATACGGTATCAGCGGACATGAGAAAACCCCGCCGCTAGGACGGGGTTTCTGTGGTTCATGTGGTTCTGGGAGCTGTGCCCCTTCTGTACCTCTACGCCGAGACACCCCTGCGGGCCATCACGCATTCCCGGCAGCGCCTTCGGACGCCCTCGGTCTTGTCCCTGCGAATGAACGGCTCCTCGATGAGGTTCTGGCCCGCGTAGGCGTGCCCCTTGGGGCAGCAGGGCTTCTGCTTCTGTGCGGACCCCTTGCCCGAGACGGGCGCCATCAACGGCTCCACCGTGCTCGTTCCGGCATTGACCATGCCGTGCCACATGGACTGCTTCGAGAAGCGGATGTCGATGCCGAGGCCGACGCTGGAAGGGTCGCGGACCGACGCCGAGCCTGCCTCAAAGAGCTGCCCTTGCCCGGCGGGCCGGTGACCCGCCAGCAACCTGCGAGCCTGGTTCTCCACCGCGAGCAGCGCGCGGCCGTTCCCGGCGAAGGACTGCACGATGAAGACGGCCTCGCGGACCGAGTTCTCCGTCCCGCAGAGATCTTCCGCGAGCGGGTCGCGGGTCAGGAGGGATCCGAACCACAGAACGATGAAGGGCTTGATGAGTCCTGTGGGGTCGATCGGAGCGGGGCTGTTCATGGGGATCCCCTCGGCGAAGACGCGGGCGTTCATGCCCTGCTCCAGCCGGTCCAGGATGTCGTCCTGCCAAGGTCCCAGATCCATCACCTGTCACTCACCTCCTTGCCTTGGACCGCCCGCAGACGGCATCGTTGCCTCCGGAGGCGCGTCCTCCCGGTGCATCCTGTGTCCTGCGCCGTGGGCCCGGTCAGCCTTTCCCGGGGGAGCCGGGCCCTTCCTCTTCACCCCTATCCCTGGACCATCCGCTTCAGCTGCTCGACAGCCTCAAGGTAGGTGGTTCCTACAGCCATCATCGGCGTGATCCCGTTGCGGGTGCCGAACTCCTGGAACGGAGCGTAGTAGGGGGCGAAGGGCTCCCAGCCGAAGGAGATCTTCAGCACGTCCGTCCCGAAGTCGCCGGTACCCGTGACCTGCCGCTTCATAGCCCCGGTGTCCACGCGGCTGCGCTTCCTGACCGAGGCCTCGGACTTGCGCCGCAGGTTGGACATCTTCAGGATCAGGTCGCGCCTGCTCAGGTTCAGGTGGTTGATGAGCATGGCGGAGAGACCGGCGTCGTACGCCCCCTGCGGGGTTCCCCCGGGGTAGTAGCGGTAGCGGCTGTCCACGACCCGGTAGTTGTACTGAAAGTCGATCCTGGCCATTGCTCATCCCCCGCAGTTGCAGTTGGCCGGGGCCGCTACGCCCTGCACGACTTCGGCGGTGCCGGGCGACGGCAGCATCTTGGGGTGGGCGACGTCCACGTCTCCGAGACAGTTGCGGACCCAGGAGTTGGTCGAGGGCATGACGTTGCGGATGTGGAAGACGTAGTGGGTGAGCTCCTGGTCGGCGGGGGAGTCCACAATCCGGCAGAGGTCGTAGGCGTGGATCGGCTGGCAGGTGCGGACGGGTACCTGGATGCGGACGGCGTGCTGAATGCCGGTGTCGCCTCGCGAGGTCTTGATGCGGGCTCGCCAGTCCTTGTTGACGGTGAGACGGCACTGGCCTCGGTAGAGGAGGACCAGCTCGCCGCCGGTCATCTCGCCGGTTGCGGGGTTCCACCCGTAGTCACTGACGTCTCCGGTCCGCCGGAAGATCTCGCAGACGCCCGGCATGTGGCCCACGGCGACGGACCGGTGGTGCCATGACCATCGGGGGTCCAGCGCGCGTCGGTTCGTCAGCGGGCTCATGTGTCCAGAGTAGTCCTGCTGTGTCCGGATATGCGCGGAAGGCCCGCCCTCAGGAGAGAGCGGGCCTTTCTGGGCTCTCGGCCCATTAGTGCAGACCTCTAAGTATCTGTCACGTACTCAGCCACGACGGACCGGCGCGGAGAGGTCGGTCCGTCCCTTCCTGCGTTCCGAGGCGTACAGAGCCCGCTGCTGGTCCAGTGCCTCCTCGCGGGTCTCGTGACAGCCCATGGTCTTGTTGTCGTCCGCCTTCACCACGCAGAACTTGCCCTTGCGCTTGACGATGTCGTAAGGCATTACTGCCACCTCCCGAATCCGGAGCCGTGCCCGTAGTTACCGCATCCGCCGCAGCCAGTGGCGCCACACCCGCAGCCTCCGGGGAAACCGCGCCACGAGCTGCTGAAGTAGTCCCGTGGCATCGGCTCGAAGTCCACGATGGCAAATCCGCCCTCGTCCAGGTCGTCTGCGCGCTCGTCGTCGGCCTCAGCCTCACGGTTCAGACGTCCCGCCGCAGACAGCAGAGCCGTGGCCAGTTTGGCGCCGTCTGTCTGAAGGTCCTCGGTGCGGATTACCTTCGAAATCAAGGCTTCGGACGTAGCGATGGCGGTCAAGGCCGAGGCTGCGGCCCTTTTGATCTTGCCTACCTGAGACGTGCTGGACGCGTACAGCGCCAGGAAAGCGTTCAGGTGCTGGTCCGAAAACAGGTACGAAGGCTCGCCGGAGTCGCTGAAGTCGCTCTGGTCCACATCGGGAATCAGCGCCCGAAGTCGCCCGAGTTCGGTCGAGAAGTCCGGCGGGTACAAGTCCATATCAGTCAGTCTACGTACCGGCTTGCCCCGATTTGCGTCAGACGTACCGGGTGACCACGGTCACAGTCGTTTGAGGCGTGATCTCAACGGTTCAGCGGTACGTTCCAAGAGGGAACCACTGACATTCTTGGTCCCTTCTGGAGGAACAATCGGTCGCAGTCTGTACGAGAGGGGAGGTCCCGGCGGAGAAAACCGACGACCATCCGCCGTAAAAACAAAATGGGACACAGGTTTGAATTGAACAAAACAACGAGCTCCGGAATCCGGGAAACTTTCCGGGGCTCGTGGTACCTCCGGCCCCACGGCATGATGTGGCGGCCGTCGGAGTACCACTTCCACACGCCGCCCGCCGACGAGGGCGCCCCCGACGCGCTCACCCCCTGCGGGTGTATGGTCTGGCGCAACCACGAGGGCACTACGGTCCGATGTGCCCTGCTCAACAGCCCGCACTCGGCTGCCACAGGTCTGCCCCGCTGCAACCCGGCGGCCTGTGCCCTCATCACCGCGCACCGCATGTGGACAGACGAGGAGCCCCGATCCGCTGTCGAATTCCTCGGCAGGCTCCGGGCACGCGGCTTGTGGGTCCACCGCTACCGTTCCTGGAGCACCCGGCCCACTTACGGCGCGGTCCTGACCGTGGACCCGGGCGACGGCACCCGCATGCAGGTCTCCCAGCTGGCTGGGGGCATGTTCGTCGTGGTGTCCTACCCCGTAAAAGCGCCATTGGTCGAATGGGCAGAAGACCGCTTCTGACCTGCACAAATGCATCGTTAACAACGAAAAACCCCGCCTGATCGCGAAGGCGGGGTTTTCCTGTGAAGGAGAAACGATGCTGGTCCGAACCAGAGGGCACACTCTGGGGAAATCTTCGGCCCGACACGTACGACTGTAGCCCATTAAGGCTACAGAGTTCAACGGGCGGAGACCGGCTCCGTGTCCAGCCCCCGCCCCGGTGTGACGGCCGGAAAGGGAACGACGAGTTCCGTCACACCGCCCGCCCGGCCCCAGGGGAAGAGCAGGGCCGGGCGGGAGACGAGGTGACGGCTACTTCTTCGAGGAGCCGCTCGGACGGTTCACGTTCTCCGTGGTCTGGACGATGGGCTGGCTGGTGAGACCCATCGGACCCATGAGGGCCTCCGGCTCCGGGATGGTGCCCACGCTGTTGCCCTTGGACACCGCGACCGCCGAGGGGTCGATACCGGCGGCACCGATGATCGTGCGGACGCGGTACTGGATGTCGTCGTGGGAGAACGAACCCTGGTAGGGGCTGATCTCGCCGCCGCCGACGCGCTGACCGGTGTCGCCCATGGCGCGGACCTCGGGGGTCTCGTAGCCACGGAGGAACGCGGTGACGATGGCCGGGCCGCGCTCCGTCATACCACCGGCGGGCACGAGGTACCACGTGGTGGCCGACGTCGCCGAGCGGTCGATCTGCGGCAGCCACTGCGACTCGACCACCGTGAAGCGGCCCGCAATCGGAGAGCTGACGTTGACGCGGATCTCGTTGCCCGCCGCGTCCGTGGTGACGCGCATGTAGGTGGTCGCCTGGGCGATCTCCTGTGCGGTGAGCGAGAGGCTCGGCGGCACGATCAGCACGAACTGCTGCACCCGGACGGTGCGGCCGTTCATCGTGCGCATGGCGATCGACTGCATCGCCCGTTCCAGGTTGTCCAGCGTCAGCGGCGGGTTCACGACCTGGTTGCCGCCGCCCGTGTACCAGGCAACGTAGTTGCCCAGCGGAACCTGGCTGCCGAAGTTCCAGGCGCCCGGGTCCGTCGGCGACTTGAAGAAGTCCGGGTTCGGACCGGTCGACGTCGCGAGGACACCGGTGGTCAGAACGTCTTCGGTGTCGCGCGCCCACTTCGCCATCTGCGCGGGCAGCTGCTGAAGGACGTTGAGCTCGTCGTTCAGGAACGCCTCCCACGAGAACGGGAAACGCGCACCGTACTTGTTGACGAAGTAGTCCTGACCCTCGGTGGTGAGGTTGAAGGTCGGGTACTCCGTGAGCTCCGGAATGCGGGGCAGCGCGCGGACGTGACGCTCGGCGCCGCCGTTGGAGTCGGGCAGCTGCTCCAGCGTGGAGTCCCAGCGGACCAGGCGCGCGGGCCGGAAGTCAGGGACCGTGGTGCGCTGCGAGAACGCGGGCCACTGCTGCGGCAGCTCGGCCCACTGACCGAGCATCGAGGCCTGCGAGATGCTCTGGAACAGCAGCGGGAAGTCTCCGGTGGAGACCGCCTCGCGGAGCTTGCCGATGGCCAGAGGGCGGCCGTCGGAAGCCTCGCGGACCAGCTGGAGGAACTCGGTGGGCTTGCGCATGCCCATGAGCTGCTTGTACGCGGCCTGCTTGACCGCAGCGCGGCGCGCCTTGTGGTTCTCGGCGATCCGCAGCAGTTCGTAGTCGTCCGTACGGTCGACACCGTCGAGGACGGCCCGCAGGCGAGGAAGAGTCGATTCCATCGTTCACCCTCCTTTCAGGATCCGACCGGACCGGCGGGGGTGCCGGTCTGGATGATGTTGACGATGGGACGGCGGACGGCGTCCTTGGTCCAGCCGACGAGGCAGCCGAAGACCTTGGCGCCGCCGACCTGGATCTTGGCGGGGGTCGAGGCGTCGCTCGCGGTGATGCCGATCATGGTGCCGATCGGGGTGCTCTGCGGGATCGCCGTGGACTGCTGCGCGGCAGAGAACGCCCAGGCGCCGCACAGGGCGACGGACGCCCAGCCCGGCTCCAGGTGGTTGCCCGGGTTGGTGGCCTGGGTGACCGTGGTGGTGCCGACGGTGTAGGAGACGGCGACGCCGCCGACCTCCTGGGCCACACCGACCAGGCCGCCGATGTAGACCGGGTCGCCGTTGCGCGTGGGGTCCGCGTTGACGTTGGGGTCGAGGCCCTTGAACGGCAGCGGCAGGCTCAGCCACTGGCCGTACTTGTAGATCTCGTTGGTCGCCACTAGAACCGGCCTCCCAGCACGTTCTCAAGGTCGGCGAAGTCCTGGTCGGTGCCACCGCCGAAGTCGGAGTTGCCACCACCCATGGACTCGACCAGACCGAGGCCGGAGCCTTCGTTGCGGGCCAGGGCGCCAGCCTCGGACTCGCGGATGACCTTCTTCAGGTACTCCTTCTCGTGCTGGATCGCAGCGTGGAGGTCCTGGCCGGGCACGTAGGCCTGGGCGAGACGCACCAGCGACGGCAGAGGGAGCTTGGCCTCCATCAGCGTGCCGACCACCTGGCCGACCTGCTTGGTGTCCGCCACGAGGGCGTCGGCGGCCTGCTGGCGCTCCTTGAGGAACGTCACCGCCTCGGCCGTGCTCTTGGCCTCGGTCTCGCGCTGGGCCGTGCGGGCCTGGCTCTCCTTGAGCTGGTGGCCCAGGCGGGCGACCTCGATGGAGAGCTGCTCGACGCGGTCCGACAGCGTCTCCTTCATGGAGGCGACTTCGCTGAGGAGGGAGCCGCCACCCAGCGTCGAGGGAATCGCGGCTCCCTCTGCCAGGGGCGTTGCGCCCTGTTCGGCCGGAGGGGAGTCCGGCTTGGTCGACTCAGTCATGGTGATGAGCCTTCCTCCCGCTCCTGCGCGGGTGACGACGTCGACACTGAGCCCGTGCTTGATGCTCTGGACGACACGACCGGTTGGGGTTTCTTCGATTTCTCCGGCCGCCCGGATGGACAGGCCGACGTGCTTGGCAATGGACTTGACCAGGTCTTTCACGTGAGGCAGAAACTGCACCCGCGCGAAAAGACCTGCTCCATCCGGGCCGTCCTCGAAGTTCGCGTCTTCGACCAGGACTCCGGCCAGATCGCGCACACTGCGCTCGGGCCTGTCCGTTTCTTCCGAAGACGAGGGGTGGTCCAGGTAGACGTGGGTTCCTGCGGGGAACGCGGTGGCGCCGTCGCGGCGCAGCACATCGCCCGGGTAGTACCCGGAGCTTCCCTGGACGTCGGCGGCGATGATCCGCGAACGCCAGATGCCCTTGGTACCCGCTTCGGCGAGGCTTGCCGATTCAGCCAGGACAGTCGTGGACACATCGCACCTTTACGAGATGATTCGATCAATCCCTACCATAGCCTGAATCCCGGGCTATTCGGACACAAGGGATACAAGGTGTTTCTCAGGCGTCCCGCGTGTGGTCCTGAGTTCCTTCGTCCCTCAGTTCGTGATCGCCCCGGCTCATCGGGTCCGGAAGACGCGGTGATCCGCTGTCCGTGGTCGCCCCCGCCGGGGCCGTGGCACCGGTCCTGGCAGTGCGGGAACCCGGGGGGCGGGGCGGCTGGACCACCGGCTTGGGCCGGATCGCCCAGGGGAGTTCGTTGAGGGTCGGGGGCTCGGCGATGAAGTCGTCCCACTTGTCGCCCCACGCGTCCACGACCATCGCCCGGGTTTCACTGGCGCGCAGGACTCCGAGCCGGGCGGACATGTCGATGGCCTGCACCCGGCGGTGGACCGGCTCATCGTTGATCTCCGGCCAGCGCAGCTTCACCCGCAGGCCCAGCGCCTTGAAAACGGTCTTGAGGATCTCGTCCATGGTCTTCTGCCGGGCCTTCATGACCAGCACGGTGGACGTGTCCAGGGTCTGCGTCGCCGACCGGGTACCCGTGGTGGGGTCACAGGTCAGTGCGGGCAGCGGCACACCCAGGGAGGCGGCGATCATCGCGGCGAGAGGACGGCCCGCGTCGAAGTCCACGCTGGTGTTGCGCTGAATGGCGGCGAGGTCCTGTCCCGCTCCCAGCACGGCGGAGGCACCCACCTGCATGGGCACCCCGGTGGCGGGGTCGCGCTGCGGGGTGGCGGCGAGAGCGGCGGCCGTCCGCTTGACGTTGCGGGATTTGTCATTGGTGATCTTCCACGCGAACCGGGCGTACGCCTTGGTCAAGATGGCCGAGTTCTCCAGGAACTCCTTGTAGGCCTTGGTCCACCACACGGCGGGCAGCACGTCCGGCACACCCCAGCGCCATCCGATCTTCCGGTTGAAGGCGGCGTGGATCATGACCTTGCTGCGGTCCACCTCTTCACCGTTGATGGACGAGCGGACCGGGCCGGTCACGTACTGCGTGGGGTACCACGTGGTGCGGTAGGAACCGCTCACCACGTTCTGCGGAGTGGTCGCCTGGTCCCAGGTCCTTCCCAGGCCCCTGCGGTCAGGCCCCGGCTTGGTGATGGGTTGCAGGTCCATGCGGACCGGAACCTGCTCCAGGTCGTAGTCGTCCCAGGTGCGGCGGATGTACATGAGGCGCTCGCGGTTGCCGCGCTGGCTGACGCCGTCGGTGACATTCTCCAGGGGGATCCGCTGCACCGTCTGGTTCTTGCGGTCGACCAGGAAGAAGAGGTTGCCGTCACAGGCCGCGCTCTGGTCGATCTCCCACTGCGCCTGCGCGCCTGTCAGAACGTCCTCCAGGCCTTCCGGCAGACGCGGGGTGGTGTTCACCGTCCTGGGGCGGCCGGGCTTGGGCAGGAACTCCTCGGCGACGATTTTGACGCTGGGGCCCCAGACGTATCCCGCGCGGACTTCCAGGCCCCGGCCGACCAGCGGGTTGATGGTGGCCACCGCCCGGCACATCTCGCTGATGCCGTGGAGGTTGGACAGGGTGAAGCAGTTGGCCCCGTCGGAGATGCCGAGCAGGGGACGCCAGCCCATGTCCTCCAGCGCGAGCTGGGCAGTGCCGAATTCCCCGGCTTCCTGAAGCTGGCTGAGCAGGGTCTCGTTCCTCAGCGACAGAGTCTCGATGAGGGCGGTCGCCTGCTCGGCGTCCATGTTCTCGATGGCCCGCAGGGTCTGCGCGGTGGTGTCCCCGGGTACCTGTGTCATGCCATACAGGTTAATACCCTGCAAAGCCCGGCCAATACGGACACAACCCTAATTCGCGAACAACCCGAGCAGATCGGTCCACTTCGCAATGCCTGCCGAAACCAGGACCGTGGAGGCCATCAACAGGTAGAAACGGTTCTTCAGGGAAGCCAGCTCGTCCGCCGACTTCTCCGCCGCCTCCCGGTCCTCCTCGGCCCGCCGGGTCAGGTACTCCACTTCCGCGATGAGGGTCGTGACCTTGCCGTCGATGGCCATCACGAGGCTGAAGATGTCCCGGCTGGACACATAGTCCTCAGGCATGGCAATTCCCTCCCATCCTCCTCGTATCAGGGTAAATCGGAAGGGAGCACGACAACCGGGTTGAATCAGGCGGTTTCGGTCACCCTCGCCAGGGTGTTGAGATCCAGGTCTTCCGTCGGCGAGGCGTCCTCGGGGATCGCCACCGTGTACCGGCTGGTCTCGCAGCCGTGGAAGGCCTCGATCACCCGGTAGTTCCAGCCGCCCGGGGTGACGCCTGCCGCGTGCGGGTTGAGCCACCGGCTGCGGATGTCCCCCGTTTCGGAGAGCTCCACCCGCCCATCGCAGCGCACCAGTACGCCCGGATCGCCGGAGAGCACCCGGTCCTCGGTGGCGCTGTAGTAGACGTAGCCGGTCAACGGCAGGCCGTCGGGCCCGGTGAAGGACCCGACGACCGTCACCGACTGGGTGTCGGGGAACACTACTTGCCGCCGCCCTTTCCGCTCTTGGGGGCGGGGGCTTCCGCCGGGGCGGAGTGGTCAAGGAACGTGGGCGGTTCCTCGTCGGAGCAGAACGCCTGACGCACGGCAGAGAGGAGCACCGCGATGAAGGCGAAGATCCCGGCGACCGTGAAGATCTGTCCCCAGTCCACGCAGAGGACCCTGAAGATGTCAGCCACCTTGAGGCAGATGACGGCGAGGACGAACAGCAGGACGGCGCAGTCCAGCGTGCGCTGCCAGAAGCCGGAGGTTTCCATGGGGTGCTCTTCTCTGTTGCGGGTCAGGCCCGCAGGGGGCCGTTCAGTGGATGGATCCGTTCCCCGGCACCGTTGCGAGGTCGCTGGCGGCGCAGGGAAGCCAGTGCGTGCTCCAGGTCTTCCAGCCGGTCCCGGAGTCCGGCCAGGGCGTCGTACAGGTTCCCTGGCGTGCTGCCTTCGGTACGAGTCATGCCATTCAGTCTACTTAGGGTCATACCCGTACAGGTGGGACATGAACGGTCAGTAGGGGGAGATAGAGAGATCCCGCCGGAAGTCAAGGGCCTCCTCCGGCTCCTCCGCCAGATCGGCCGCGTCCTCGGAAACCAGCGAACCCGTCGCCATCCCGCCGAAGACGGGGGCCGTCGCGTACACCAGCGCATCGGAGAAGTCGGGGCTGCGGCCGTGCTTGGTGCGCATCTCCTCCTTGGAGATGATGAACATCCGCCCGTTCTTCATGACGTAGTAGACGATCGCCAGGTCGTCCTTGACGCCCTGGTGTTCCTCGACCTTCACGGTCTGGTTGCCGATGTTCTGCCGCAGCTGGTCGTACCAGTAGGCGCGCGCGTTGCCGTAGCCGTGCACCGAGCCGCCCAGGTCCGCCGGAGGAGCCGCGCTGCCGTGCATCTCGTACACGGTGAACCAGGGCTCCTTCAGCAGAACCGACCGGGCGTTGAGGGTGTCGACCACACCGGCGCCCAAACCGACGGCGTCGACCCGGATCTCCGTCCACTGCGCGTCCAGCCGGTCCTTGCACTCCTCCGCGATCCGCAGCACCCGGTAAGCCGAGGAGGTGGTGTCCGTGCCGTGCCAGGCGTCCTCGACCCGGGCGGTCCGGCCGCAGTAGGACACCACGATGGTGGAGTCCGGTCCGAAGCGCGCGACGTCGACCCCGATCCGCAGCACGTTGCGCCTCTCCTGCGGCGGTACGTCCTCGAAGGCGTTCTCGATCAGGTGGGGCCCGATCAGCGAGGACTGGCTGGTCGCGGGGAACTCGGCCGTCACCTTCGCGATGTACCGGGCGTCCTTCTCACCCCAGTCCCTGCGCCGCTCCTCACACCACTGCGGGGACACCAGCACCCGCCTCAGCAGCGTCGGCACCTTCTCGCCGGTGAAGTTCGGCGTCGAGGACGCAGGCACCTTGATGCGGTTCCAGTCCCCGGCGAGCTCCGGCCGCAGGAAAACCCGCCCGAACTCCGTGTTTCTGTCGTCCGGGTTGCCGATGGCCAGGATCCGGCACTGATCGGTGGTGGTGATGGCCTCGACACCCGTCCACACCTCCTCCGGCACACCGCAGGACTCGTCGATCACCGCGAACACGAACTCGCGGTGGATGCCCTGGAAGCCGTGCCGGTCACCCGACATGGGCTTGCGGCCGAACCCCAGCACGCGCCCGTCGTCGTCCTTCCACTCGTCCGACTGCGTCACCCGGCCCGGCAGCGGCGTGCCCCGGTTGCGAGCCGTGGCGTGGTGCTTGCGGATTTCCTCCCAGATGATCTTGTTGACCTGGGCGTACGTCGGCGCGGTCGACACCGCGATCACATCGTTCCTCGGCCGGGTCGCCACCCACCAGCACGTCAGCACCGAAGCGATCATCGAATTGTGCGTGGGCACCCGCTCCTTGCCCGTAAGGTAGAGCCGGTCCGGTGCGTCCACCTGGATGCAGCACACCTCCCCGTCCTCCACCTGCATGGCCTCCGTCAGCCGCCAGCCCCCGTAATCCGCCGCCGTCCGCCTCCCGCTCTGAGCCAGGAACCGCAACCGCGCCAGCGCCCGGTCGTCCAGCGAGGGCAGAGGAGGCAGCAGACGCGGATCCCCCATCGCCGACAGCGTCCAGTACTTCGCCGTGGTGTCCCTTCTGCACGAGGCGATCGTTTTGATTCCCGCCGTGGTCAGGATCCGGCGGACCTCGTCATGCGGATCCGGCGCAATTCCCGAAGAGGGCGTCGTCATCCACAGCAGCGACCACATCCCCGCCCGGTCGCACACCCCGCGCTCCGCCACCATCTCCAGCAGAGCGGTCGCCCCCGAGAAGTCCACCGGCCGCACCCGGCCCGTGAACGTGTCCTCCCCCGGCACCAGGGGCATCTGCCCGGACCGCAGCATCCGGCTCATCTCGCGCGTGTTCACGTTCCTCGCGCGGTGCTGCCACGCCGAGAAGTCGTGCACCCCGATGCCCCGCCGCTCGCACTCCACCGCGATCCGGGCCTGCTCCTGGATGTCCAGCACCGGCCAGAGATGGTCCCCCGACGCCGTGATACGGGCCGCTCCCACCGGGGAGACGAACGTCAGGCGCCAGCGGTCCGCCAGGTGAAGTCCGGTGACGGCCGTGACGGTGACAGGAGTGCCGTCCGACCCGCAGACCACATCCCCCACCCCGAGGTCGCCCATGGTCTTGAACCCTCCGCCGGGCAGGGGAATGGGCGTTGCGGGGTCCAGTGCCTTGCCGGTGCCGTGGCAGGAGGCGACCACGGTCTTCTTGTTCTCCACCACCGACCGGGCGATCTCGGCCTGCTTGGACCACAGGTGCACGCCCAGCACGTCCTTCGCCCAGCGGACAGGGTCTTCAGCCCATACGGCGCGCTGTTCCACCTGGCGCATGTGTGCGGCAGCGCCCGCCGCGATCCCCAGTTCCCAATCGGTCATGCCTCCCAAGAGACCACATCACGGCTAATACGGGCACACCAGACATGCAGGGCGTCACCCGTGTTCAAGGGCCAACCAGGATCACCGTCGAACCCTCCGTCACCCCGTACGACACCACCAGCCGTTCGTCCTGATCCAGCTGCCTGCCCTCGAAAGACAGCCGGTGCCCTTGCAGACTCTTGCCCAGCCCCTCCTCCACGATCTTCCGGAACACCGCCACCGTGTCAGCCGGTCCCATCTCCACCCAGAAGAAGGGGCCGGTCAGCTTCCTCACGTGAACCTTCATGAACACCTCCGGACAAAAGGCACTTGGGGCGGCCATACTGCCACCCGCACCGGGAACCACGGTTCACCCCATACCGTCACAATGGTCCTGTCCCGCCCCGCTTCCTCCAGGAGACACCTCATGACCACGCCCCCCGACCCGCACGACGAAGTCGAGTGCTGCCCCGTCCTGACCCGGTGCCAGCCCGTCCACCAGATCCGCCCCGCCTACCGGATGATCCACACCGTCCCCGGCGCCGATGGACAGGCCCCCGTCCGGGTCGAAGCGTCCTGGCACCTGACGCTGACCAACACCACCGGCCCCACCATGCTCGGCCCCGTCGTCAAGACCGTCACCCTGATGCCCGGCCAGACGGTCCGCCTGTCCATCCAGGACCGGGCCTCGAAGTTCTCCTACGACACCGAGTCCGACCGCGTCCACCGCGAGTCCCACACCTCCGCCTCCTCCTACTACAACGCGGGCATGGCCAGCGCCTTCTCCTCGCTGTCCTCGGTCTCCTCCGGCCGGGAAGCCTCCACCCACCACGACAACTCCATGTCCGGCTCCGGCGGCGCGGGCCTCGACCTCGGCTTCTTCGAGATCGGCGGCTCCGTCGCAGGGTCCTCCCACGACAGCTCCTCCACCCACTCCTTCCTGACCTCGCTCAGCCGCGTCTCGCGCTCCCAGTCCAGCCACGTCGAGATGGGCACCCAGTCGGCGTACGCGACCTCGGTGGGCTACGTCTCCACCCGCACCCACACCGAAGGTGAAAGCGAGGAGCACTCCGAGGCGGCCACGCACTTCTACCGCAACGAGAACCGCTGCCACGCCGTCAACCACCGCTTCCACCAGCTCGTGGAAGAGCACAAGATCACCCTGACCGTGGACGAAGTGGTCCTGCGCGTCATCGACCCGGCCGCCGCCACCGGAGCGGTCCCCGTCGTCCGCCGCCCCCTGACGGGCCTGTCCCCGAAGCCGGAAGCGGTCTCGGTCCTGTCGCCCAAGCTGATCGCGGTCGAGGCCGCCGCCCGTGAAGCCGCCAGGGCCCGCGCCTCCTCCTCACGCCCCGACAACGAAGGCCTGGCCGACTTCGAGGACACCACCGTCCTGACCCTGACCCCCGAGGAGCGTGACGCCGCCCTCAAGGCCGTCACCGAAGACCTGGTGCGTGCCGGGCTCATCACCCCGGACGGGAAGGTCACCGCCCGCGCCCAGCGCCTGTACGGCTGGTCCCACACGGTCTGCCTGCCGCTGGACGGCGTCCACGTCATGAGCTGCCTGTCCGACTGCGACGTCTGCGAGCCCGAACTCAAGCGGAGGATCGAGCTGGAGCTGGACCGGCTGGAGCTGCAAAACCAGAACCTCGCCCGCGAGACCGAGCTCATGGACCGCGACCTGGAACACCAGCGGCCCGAGTGCGACGAGGACGACTCCGAAGACGACGACTAACCCCGGCCCAACACAAGGAAAAGCCCCCTCCCTGTCACGAGGAGGGGGCCACAACAAGAAGTACGAGCGCCTGCAAAGGAAGGGTCCCGCCCAGAGGGCATTCTGGCCGGTAAGCACTCGGACGGTGTCGTTTCCGGGTCGCCTCCAACGTATCGGCGCCGCACCGCTTTTGTCCATACGAAAGCGCCGCCTCTTCCGGCCAGGAAAAGAGACGGCGCGTCCGCGAAGGGAACGGTGCCACCCCACACGGCTCCGAGCGGGGTGGCACCTCTCATGCGACGAGAACAGGGTACCGGGCAAACGGATCCGCTGTACACATGGGAAAGCCGCCTCCCGGAACGGATGGGGAGGCGGCCTGCCCTGGGTGGAACTCTCACGAGCTCATCCCGATCACCGAGCCCCCAGACTAAGCCGCCCCGGCTTCCTTGTCCATCCGCCCCGCGAACCGCGCGGCTTCCTCCACTACGACCCCGGCAGCGCTACGATCACCGCGCGTACGCACGGGGGATCCGGGCTCACTTCGAGCGGTCGGCCCGGGTCCTTCCCCGTCCCGCAGCGCCCCCGCTCCCAGCCGACACAGCGCACACCGGGCCTCCTTGGCCCGCGCACACTCCGGGCACAGCGGCTCGTCCCCTCCCGGCAGGCCCAGCATCGCCAGCAGCCGCTTCGACAGGTTCACCGCATACCGCTGCTCCTCCGCATTGGAGGAGGGGAAGCTGCGGCCCCGCCGTGTGTACCTCCAGTCCACCACCATCTTCGTCAGCGTCACCGAAGCCGACCTCGCACACAAAGAACACAGCCCGCACTTCCCCGTCCCGCCGGTGCAGTCCTCATACGTGAAGCCGATGATCTGCCCGGCGTCCCTGCCGAGATTGTCCATACCCATGACGTCAGCCTAGGTCTATGTGACCGGACCCACACCCGGACACCCTGGAACCCCCGTACCGGGCCCGGGAGAATGGAGCCACACCACAACCCCTGGAGGCACACCATGGGACTGCGCGCTCTGCTGCGGCCCGTACGACCTGCCGACCGTCCCGCCGGTTACAACTTCCACGAGCACCCGGTGCCCGTGCCCCGCACACTCTGCTCCCTCAACGGGCCCATCAGCCCGTTCAAGCTGCCCGCGCACCTGTACTGGGGCGTCGACAAGGCCTTCGACCCCCTGGACCGCGACGACCTCGCGGCGCTCGTGGAAGCCGTACTCGGTGAAGCCACCACCGTCCGCGACCTCACCCGCTACCTCAACGGCACGCTGCTCGCCGGGATCTGGTCCTCCCTCATGCTCCGGCCCCGCGTTCAGGAAGCCTGGGAGAAGAGGTTCCCCGAGCTGGCGGCGCTGTCCCGGATGGAGGAAGTCCGATGAAGCCCCTGCACGCCGAGGTCGCCCGCATCGCCCTGACCCTCCTGGCCCCCGACGGGTACGTCCTGGCCGGAGGCTACGCCCTGACCGCACAAGGAGTCGGCAGCCGCTTATCCGAAGACGTGGACCTGTTCACCGATGCCGACGTCTCCTGGCGCCAGGTCGGCCACGACGCCCAGCGACTGTGCGGCACCCTCGAAGCAGCCGGGATGAAGGCCTCCTGGTCCCTCATGGAACTCGGTCACCCCCACCACCGCATCGTCGTCTCCCGGGGAACCGAGCGGACCGAAATGGACCTCAACTGGTCCTTGCGGACCCTGGCCCCCTCCCTGTGCACGGTCGGCCCGGTCCTGCACCTGGACGACGCCGCCACTGCCAAGATGCGGGCTATGGTCAACCGGCACGAAGCCCGCGACTACGCCGACGTTCACTCCCTGATCCTCTACGGCTACACCCGTACCGGACTCATCCAGCTCGCCCGGGGCCACGCCGACTTCAGTATGACCTCGCTGGCCGCCGCACTGAGGAAGGCCGCAAAGGTCACCCCCGCCCGGCTGGCCCGCTATGGCGTCAGCCCCGAACAGGTGGCCGCGCTCAAGGTCGAATTCGCCGACTGGTCCCGATCCCTGTAGGAGACCCGCATGACGCAGTGGTTCATGGGCAAAGAAGCCCTCGCCGAATTCCGCAACCTCCGCCTGCCCGACCAGGAACAGGTCGTCAGAGCCCTGGACCGGCTCACCCACCGGCCCGGCTCCAAGGTTCAGATCAACCTTCCCGGCCCGGACCCCTACGGTGTCACCACCCTCAACGTCGTCTACGTCCCCGCCGACCCCGAGAACCGGATCCTCCTCATCGTGGCCCTGGAAAACCGGTGCCCCGTGTAGGCTTCCTATGAAGGCCGCCCTCGCTGCTCAGTCGGGGCGGCCTTCAGCCGTCTGCGGCCTGGCCCAGCGCCTTCTGGATCCACGGAGCCAGACCCGGGATCTCCAGCTGGGCCGCAGCGGGAGCGGGCAGGTCCACCACCTGCCCCGAGCCCGGACACAGCACCAGGTCGTGCTCGTGCCGCTTGTGATCCCACACCTTGCCCCGGCCCACCGCACCCGGAATCTGATGCACCGCCAGGCTCCCGCTGCGGCACGGTGTGATCGCCGGACACGAAACCCTGGGCCTGCTTCCCCTGTACGTCATGCGTTTAGGATGCGTCCTGCACCTCTTACAAGGAAAGCCCTCCCCGCCACGGGGCCGATTCCCCAGGAGAGACCGTGAGCCCCGAGCACCCAGCCACCGAAGACCCCTTCGACCGCAAAGGCACCCTGGCCCGCCTCGAAGCCGAACTCGCCGACACCCACGGCGACGTCTTCCGCCACCTCACCGACGCCGAAAAGATCCGCGACACCGTCCACCTGTGCGACGGCCCCATCCAAGTCGCCGAAATCCAGTCCGTCATCCACCGCCTCACCCGCATACGCGTCCCCCACTCCGTCATCTCCACCGTCCTGGCACGCGGCAAAAGAACCGGCCTGTTCGCCAGCCCCTTCAACGGCGTCTGGCTCAGCCTGAAAAACCTCCCCACCGCGCAGGGCCTCACCCTCACCGTCTCCGGCCGCTCCCTGCCCTGCTGAACGGAACAACCCGCCCCGTGACCCCCAACCCTCCGGCGCCGCCACCGAACCGCCTGGAAATCTGCGCCGTCCTGTCCGGCATCATCGCCCTCGCAGCCGTCAGCGCCCTCATCGTCTGCGTCGCCTTCCTCCCCGGAGCCACCCCATGATCCTCCTGCTCGGATCCCTGCTCCTGCCCGGCGTCAGCGCGCTGGGCAACTGGATGATCAGCCAGCGCTGGACCACCGGCTGGCTGCTGATCACCGTCATCCAGTTCGGCTGGGCAGGCTTCGGCGCCGCCACCGGCCAATGGGGCTTCGTCATGTGGTCCGTGTTCTTCTTCATCATCAACCTGCGCGGCTGGATCAAGTGGCGCCGCGAAGACAACGCCCTGCACGCCATGGCCTGAAAGGTTCCCCACCATGTACGCCGTCATCTTCGCCGCAGGCGCCCTCTTCGGTGGTACTGTCCTGGCCTTCCTGCTGCGCCGGACCGTCCGCAAAGAGCTGACCGGCACATCTTCCCGCCGCCGCCCCAGCTGAGCCCGAGGAGAAACCTTTGCTCACCGCCGCCCTGATCTTCGCCGACGGAGCCCTCTTCGGAGCGGTTTTCGCCACGGTCTCCGTCATCGGGGTGCTGCGCTACGTCATCAACGACCCCCGCAAATAACCCATGGCCTTCGCGCTGGGCTTCCTCGGAGGAGCCCTCGCCGTCGCCGCCCTCCTCGCCCTGCTCCTGCGCCGCTTCCTGAACGGCCCCCGCGACCGAGAGAGCCCCATGCTCAGCCACCTCGCCTCCTTCCTCGCCGGATCCGGCCTCACCGGCGCCGTCCTCGCCGTCATCCTGCGCAAATACCTCGACGGCTCCAAAGACTGAGGCCCTCGCGCGGAAAACCACGCGGCGCGCAGAAGCAGAAACGGGATCCCACAGCCGCGCCTCCCGTTGGTTTTACACCGGGTCGCCTTCGGCTCCAGCCGGAAGCAGAGCCAGCTCGCCCGCGCCCGCCCCCATGCGGACCCGGGCTTCCGCCTGATCCTCCAGCGACTGCGCCATATGCCCGGCGAAGCTCTTGTCCCACATCGCCTTCACGGTCTCGTGATGCTCATCCGGCAGAGCCTGAAGGACATCCGCCAGAGTCTTCACCCGGACCTGCTCGATGGCCGCGACCACCAGCATCGTCTGCGCCTGCGTCAGGCGCACCTGCTCATCACGGAGCCTGTCCTTCTTCAGGTCCATGAGCTCGGAGATCTCCCGGATCGCATCCGTCAGGTTCTTCGCCGCCCGGCCCTGCGACTGGAAGTCGCCGTCCATCACCTGGTCCCACAGGGCGTTGATGACGTGCTCCAGACGGCGCAGCTGAAGCTGCCGGAGCTGGACCGTGGAGTACGCCGAGCTCTCGTTCTCCAGGGCCGCCGTCATGCGCTGGTAGCAGACCGCCTCCGGCAGACCCGTCCGGACAGAAATCTGAGGGAGCGTCAGACCACGGGCAGCGAGATCGATCATGACCTGTTCGAGTTCCATGAAGGCATCGTGCGCGCGCGAGACGGCGGAAGGTGAAGGGACACGCGGTCCAGGCAGGCGCCCGCGCGAGACGGAAGGTTATGAGGTCTCTACCACCCCCATATTCGGTATGTCCGCTTTGATACTGGTTTTCCGATTTGGGGCACGTATTTGCTCTGGTTTTCGCGACCCGCTGACCTGCGCTTTCCAACATCATCTTTGCTCTTTACTCTTCCCGCTTTGCAAATACATTGTATCAATGATTGTATTGCATATTGTATTAGGGATTGTACAAATGTGCATGATCATCCTTTGCCATTACTATACCCATATCATTCCGATGTGTGTATGACACATGCATCCAAGTGATTGACCTATCACTTAGCCGATGATCTTGTGTGGTGTAGACCACTGGGCGTACGGCCGATGATCGTGGTGTGACAGTGGTCTAGCCCAATCGCCCCTGTCCTAGTGATCTTGCCCGACGCCTGCATTCCAAGATCATGTGATGCACAGTCAGATGTGATGTGGATCATGGGGTGGGGATGATCATGGTGAGATGTGGATCATGGGCAACGGATGATCATGGTGTGTTCAAGATCCACTCTCGCAAGATCATCTAGCACGCATGCCCGCACACCCCTTGATCACCACCGTGGGGTGTGAGTCTTTGCAGGCAAGGGGGTGCCGAGAGGCTGTGTGCCCGTGTGAGGGCATGGCAGGGGGCAGGGGGTCCCCTCGTACCGGGGGATGCGTGAACCTGCCTCACACAGCGAATGTGCTGATCAGATGTGATGCGATAACAGGAAGTGGAATGTGATCTTGCTGATTCGATTCGCATTCCCCAACTCAGTGTGAACACAGCAAACTTGAGGTGATCGTTCCGCTTGTGACCATGATCATCAAGCATGCAAGATCATCTGACACATCGTCATCACACTCAAGATCACACACCCCACAGTGATCACGCTCGCCACGCCCCCGAACAAGGGCACCCCTCACGCAGGGACCGCAAGCCATGGACCGGGACGGGCCCCAGGGGGTAGGGGGAGGGTGGGGGGTACCCCCCTCTAGGCGGTCCGGAACGCATCCGAGAAAACGGCCTCTGACCTGCGACGATGCCGGAAAAGTGGCGTGAGAAATGCACGATCCGCGCTGCACCCGTGCGGCCGGAATCGGGAAGAGTCTCAAGATCATCTTTGGGCATTGGTGCAGGTGAAAAGGGGTGAGTGTGTCCCGTCATCCCTTTTTGATCTTGAACTCAGATTTTCTTTAGTTTCTCTAACTAAATTGAACGACGGGACATAGGTACAGGAATCCACCTGAACCAACGGACACCGCAGGTCATGCCCCTTGTTCTCTCCCGATGACCGGACCCCCTTCCCCTCCGGCACGGACGCTGTGCCCCTTTCACATTTCTCACGCCACCTTCCCCACGTTTCCGCAGGTCAGACCCCCTTTTCTCACCCTCCCCCAGCGACCGGACCCGCCCCCTCCGCATCACAGCCTTTGAACACATTCAAATGACCAAACCCTCCTAAACCGGACACGGAATGATCTCCTCCATAGTTCTTTGCCAGTTATTTACCTAAGCCTCTGACCTGCACTTTCTCCCTCTTGATCTTGCCCATATGTCCGTTCTGCCCGTTCACAAGATCGCGAAAGTGTTTGTGTCCACGGGCATCTAGGGCAGTCTGCTCTCAGCAACACGGACCGGCGGGGCAAGCACGAACCCCCGGACCACACGGACCGGGTTCGAACCCCGGCGGGGCGGGACTCCGGTCCCCCTCACACAGGGCGGGTGAACGAGACCCCCCACACAACCGGCGGGGAAGTCACCCCCGGCAGCAGGGTCCGGCGGGGAAACCCCCGGACGCACGGAACGGCCCCGGGCAACCGGGGAGCACGGAACGGGTCCGGCGGGTGCAGGTGGCCCCCGGATAGGCGGGACGGAAGCGTGACCGTAAGGCGCGTGGAAGGACCGGACGGGATGCGGACAAGCTGAAAACGGGCAGAGGATCGCCCGACTGGATGGGGACGGACGCGGGAACGGGCGCCCCCAGCTACTCCGGTCAATGCACACGTGTGAGGGGTTGTCGGACTGCCTCACGATTCAGAGCGGCATGTGATGCGCAACCCGGCGGGGTGACCCCCGGGGCGGACGGAACACACGGGCGGGGTGACTCCCCGGGTTCCTGATGACTCACTGTCCAGCGGCGGACCGCTCTGTCTTACCGCACGCACCCCGGATCCGACGTACCGGGGGTTTAGCGGGAACTCTCCGGATGCGCACCCGAAAGGGTCCGGGGCGACGTTCCTGAACACGTCCGGCCCCTCTCCCCCTGACAAGGGGCGGGGAGCCTGCCCGGATCCGCGTAGCGGTGAAGGGGACATGCACCACAGAACGATCACAGTCTTTCGGCCCCGGGGCGGGGTAACTCCCCCGGGGCCACGTGGTCCGGCGGCTTATCAGTCGGTCCGGGGGAACCTCTCCCGGTCCGGCCGTACGGCAACCGGCGCATCCCATACGGCGGGACTTGATCCCCCGGACGGAAGGAAAAAGATCATGGCTCTCACGGACGGTATGACCCCGGACGAAATCCAGCACTCCGAGGCTCGGTACAACCTGCACGTCTCCCCGGTTACGGCTGAGTGGCTGACCGCTTTCGCGGCGGGTTTCAAGGGCACCAAGGCTGACGTGGCCGCTTTCTCGGCGGTCCGGGACGCGCTCCGTTCCTCTTACGCGGACGGCAACGAACCGGATGAGGTCACGGGTCAGACGGCTCACGCGCTGTACCTGCCCCTTTTCGACGGGGACGGGGTGGCGTGCGAAACGGTCATGAACCGGGTGCTTGACGTGCTGAACAAGCGGTCGGGTCGGTCGAAGGCTGATAAGGCCGCGATTGCGGAACTGCGGGGGGAGTTGCTCGGCGCGATTGCGGACGTGCAGATTCGTCCGGTGGTGGTCCCGGTGGTCCTCTCCCCGGTCACGGCCGGTACGGTCCCGGCGGACGTCGCCCCGGTAGCGGTCCCGGACGCTGTGGCGGAAGAGACCCCGGTCCCGGTCAAGGCGCCCCGCAAGCGTAAGGCCAAGACTGCCCCCGCCCCGGTTGCGGCGCCCGTGGTGGAGTCGGCCCCCGACGCTGTGGCCCCGGTTGTCCCGGACGCTGTGGTTCCCGTGGTGACCCCGGGGGACGCGGTCGCGGCCATCGCGGTGAAGGTGGGCGGGATCCTCAATCACTGGTCTGAGGTGACGGAAGGTGTCGCCCGGATGACCATGGCGGAGCGCAAGCGCGCGGCTGATGAGCTCGCCCGGGATTTCGCTGAGTGCGTGGCGTTGCAGGCCGATGCGGACGGGGCGGGGAACTCCCTCGGGTCGCTGGATGCCGCCGCGAACCGGGTCATGCACGCGGCGCGCAAGATCCTGCGGAACGCGTTCGCGTTGCTCGGGGGCGCCCCGCAGTACAAGGGGGACCGGCTGACCAAGACACAGCGGCGGGTGTTCCGTAAGGCTGTGGCCCCGTGGCGGGCGGACGCTTCCGCCGCTCTGTAGGGCCCGCTCCACCCTTCCCCACAGCAGTAGGCGCCCCGGGGTTCCCCACACCCCGGGGCGTGTCAGGACCATGACAGAGCAAGATCACACACAGGAGAAAACGATCATGGGAACTCTTCCCCGCTGGATGACCGTGGACGCGCCGGAAAACGGCCGGGTGGTCCTCAATCCGAACGGCGCGCGGCCCCCGCTGGTCACGCTCATGCCGCCCCGGACGCGTCCGGGTGTGACGCTGGTCAAGACGACCGACGCGCCGGTGTTCAAGCGGGTGGCCCCGGGGCGTGTCGCATCGCTCGGATGGGTGGGCGGGTACCCGGTCAAGGCACTGGCGGAAATCCAGCACGGGACCGACGCGGGAAGCCTCGCGGTAATCGTCCACCGGCCGGACCACGTGGACCCGTACGGCGTGATCATCACCCCTTACACCCTCGTGTGCGGCCCGACGGGTTCGCACGTCCCCGGGTCCCGCACGGTCGACACCTCGCACGTGTGGGACCGGGCGACGTCCCTGATCCAGGAACTGTCCCGGTGACGCGCACCCTGTACGCCGCTGTGATCACGGTCCTGGCGGGCGCGTACCTGGCAGCGCTCATGAGCATCGGGCCGGACCACGGCCCCCGGTACGTCCCGCCCCCGGCCCCTCACACGCTGGTCACGGTGGCGCCCGGATGGGTGTCCGTGAACGGTGAGTCCCCGGTACCGGAGTGCGCTGAGGGAGACGACTGCAACGGGCCCGACTACCGGTAGCCCGAACCCTTGTAGGCGCGTCAGAGCGGCCCCCGTCCCCCGGGTGACCACGGGTACGGGAACCGTTCTGAAATGCCGCACAGCACCCGCACACACGCTCCGGCGGGGTGACCCCCGGACCACGGAAGGAACCCCAGTGTTCAAGGTCCACGACATGATCCGCATCGGGTCGGACACGCACATGATCACCCGCACGCATCACCCGGTCACCGAACTGCACCCGGTGGCGCGCCCCCTCACGTTCGCGCTCGCCGGTTGCGGCCGGTCCGTGGACGGTACGGACGTGATCCCGTTCGCGCTTCCCGCCATGGACGCCCCGGCCACGTGCAAGGGGTGCGCGGGAACGGGTCCGGCGGTTGAAGCGCTCCGGCCGGACGCTGCCCTTGACGTCCCGGGAACCCTCTCCCCGCGCGGATGGGTGGCCGGACGTAAGGGGAAGGGCAAGCGGATGCACGGCATCCCGGACGTGACTGTGTGGAGCGTGCACACGGTCCAGCGCGGTCGCGGTAAGGCCAAGGGTCCCGTCCACATCGCGGTGTGGGAAGCGGCGTGCGGGGAAATGGTCGGCGGGTGGGATGCGGAAGTGACCATGCCGGACGCGTCCGGACCGGACGGGGGCAGCGTCCCGGACATGACCGGGGATGACGGGACCGTGACCCGGTACGCGCCGCACGCCACGGACGCGGGGGCGGGCGGTATCCAGTGGTGCGGGAACTGCGCGGCGACGTTCAAGGCCCTGCGCGGGACGGTGGCGCCTAAGGGTGTGCTGTCCAGTAAGGCACCTGAGAACGTCGGGCGGTACGGCGAGCGGACTGACGCGCAGGACCGGGCGAACGCGCGCGCCGCGTGGCTGGGGAGGGTGCTGCCGCTCCTGGCGCTTACGCTCGGCGGGAACGGTGCGACGGTCGGGGAAACCTCGCTCGCCGTGGTGGGCAAGGGCGGTCCGGTTCACGCGGGTGCGCGGGACGCGTCCGGCCGGATGATGCTGGTCTGCCGGACCGGGGTCCTGTCTGCGGGTGAGTGGAAGCGTCCGGCCGAGGGACGGGAGGATGTCACGTGCCCCGGTTGCAAGGGGACGATTTTCGACACCACGGACCCGCTCGCCCCGGTCATCCGGCCCATGGTCATGGGTGCGATCATGCGCGGGACGTCACTGCCGGACGCTGAGCGGTTCGCGCCGATCGATTCCGGATCCGGTATGACCGACCACACCGCCGGTACGGACCGTAAGGCGACGTCGGACACGCTGCGCCGGATGGCGGACGCGGACACGTCACAGAAGCGGTTCCCGTTTGACCGGGCGCGCGGGGAGTTCCGGACGGGGGCGCGCGGGAAGGGTGCGCGCTCGCCGTACACCCCGGAAGAGCGCACGGCGCGGCGGACGGCGGAGCGCGACGACTTGACGCACGGCCGGGCGCGGCTGTGGAACACGGTGGAATTCAAGGCCACTCACCCGATGGCGCCCGGCGGGATGCGGTTCGTGACCATGGTCATTTCGCGGAACATCGCGGAGAGGCTCGGCGCGATGGTGACCGGTCCGGATGGCGACAGGGTCACCGGGTGGGATTACGTGTACGCCATGGGAGCACTCCCGGCGAGCGTCAAAGCGGTTCTGACGCGCGAGGAGCGGGCGCGGCTGTACGGGGGCGGTAAGGCAGCGGCCAAGCGTGCCACAGCGGCGCGTAAGGCACGGACGGAGCGCGCGGCGCACGCACGGGGGGTTGTGGTCTCACGGGAGCACACCGCCCGCCGGTACCGGCTCGATGACGGGACGCGCGCCGACCAGTTCGGGAACGTGGTCTACGGCACGGGGCGGGACTTCTCCGACCGTGCGGGATCCCGCGTCATCTGACCCGCGTACATCCTCTCAGCAGCACACACACAGACTTCCCCGGGGACCGGGCACACGGTGCCCCGGGGACGGCATGGCACAACTTGCGGTCGGTCGAAACAGGATCACACAAGGAGAAACGATCATGACCTTTACTCTCTTCACCCCCGGGCAGGCTTTCAGCGTCTGCGACATGATGGCGGGGCGCCCGGTGGCGCTGGCCACGGCGGACGGGACGCACACCACGGCGGCGCGCACCCTGGCGGAACTGGACATGGACCGGGGCGGGATCATCCTGCGGTACGCGGATGGGACGATGCAGCGTCCGGCGGCCGGGCAGCGCATCGCGGTCGGGAGCCACGCGTGATGCGAGTCTCACACCGGGAACAGTGGCTGCCGGTACAAGGGCCGTGGGATGAACGCGCGGGGGCGCTCGCCGGTACGGGCCACGTGGTCGGGACCGTGTACGCGGATCACTACTGGGGCGACGTGTACCGGGTCACGGCGGCGCACGCGAACGGGGCGGTGACGGTTCAGCGGCTCATCGCGCCGGATGTGTGGGGTGTGGAGATGACCCACCGGACCCCGTTACACCCGGACGGACACCCCGATGCCGTGCGGGACGATCACCCTGTTTCGCGGGCGTGCGGGTACCGGTGGGAGTGCCGTAACCGGGCGGAGCAGATGATCCGCCGGAGCGTGTCCGGCTAGTTGTGACGTGAATCACCACCGGTGGTGATTGCCCGGGGGACGCGTCTCGCCTCACAGTGGGACGTGTCCGCCGGAGAGTTCTCACCGGGACTCATTCCGATAAGAAAGCGGGAGACCATGACGGGAATCAACCCCTCGGGGATGCCGGGCGGGACACCGGAGGAACTGCGGGACCGGGCGGCGGCGCACGACGCGAAAGCCGCTGAGTCGTTCGAGCGGTGCGACACGGACGGTTTCGTCTCCCAGTGGGCCGACGGGGTCAGCAGTGAGCGGGACCGGCTTGCCGCGAAGATCATGGAGGACAACGGCTACCACCGGTTCCCTGCTCTGTTCGACCGTACGGGGGCGCTCGTTCAGGCGCGGGAGGTCGAGACGCGTCACGGCTGGGTGTGGAAGATTCTGCACCCGGACATGTCCGTTTCCTGGTTCAAGGAGTCCCGCGCGCGGGACTGGCGGGCGCGGCTGCGTGCGAACGCGCGGAGGGGCTTTTTCGTCGGCTCGGTGCTGCTTCCGGCGCGTGCGGTGACGCGGGGTGGCGGCAAGGGTCTGTCGGGTGCCTGCAACGTCCGGGCGGTCGCGGTCCCGCTGCACAACGACTACCGGGATTACGTGATCCTGGACAACGGGAGCCCCTCGGTGAGTGAGGACGTGGTCCGCGCGGAGTACGTGCGCACCATCTCCCGTCACGAGGAGCGGACCGACCCGGACGGAGTGCGGGCGCGCGTGATCAATGAGCTGTTGGCGCGCGCCGTGCTGTGGGACTCCGTCGCCTGATACGGCGCCACGGACGGAAAGCCACCGGGACCGTACCGGTAAGCGGTCGGGACGGTCCCGGGGATCGCAGGACACATCAGCACATGACGGAAGGAAGATCATGGACCCGAGGTACCTGGACACGGATCGCGAGACGTTCACGGAAGCGTACGTGACTCGCGCGGTGGAGGAGATTTCCGATCACTGCGGGATCGCGGCCGACTGTGACGGGGACTGCAACGGCGATCACTCGCCGGTCAGTCTGACGCTGGCCGATTTCCACCCGGACACCCTGGAGCGGCTGCGGACCGACGCGCGGGAGTTCTTCGACGCGCACGCGGCCGATCTCGCCCTGTATCCCGGGGAGTACGGCTACGACCCCGACCAGTGGGCGGAGCGCGGCGGGGAGCTGTTCTGGATGGACCGCAGCGGCCATGGGATCGGGTTCGGCGACTGGTACACGGCGGGAGGCTCCGACACGGCCGTACAAGGGGCCCGGGGGCGGCTCATGGGGGCCTGTCGCGCGGAGGGTGAGCGGGACCTGTTCATGGGCCTCGACGGCAAGATCACGCACGGCAAGAGCTGGGGAGAGCACCAGCGGGAGAGGGCGGACCGCGCGCCTGGTGTCTGACGCGTGAGCGGCCCGTAAGCGGACGGGAGCGGCCCCGGGGAGGCTTGGGGACGTTCCCACCTGTCGACGGGACGGGATGGATGAAGGGGAAATACATGGACGTCATGCAGTTCGCGGGTCACGTGTCCAACGGCGCGGACACCGGGGAGCGGCCGAGTGTGGTCGGTCCGGACCGCAACGGGGCGCGGCTGTGGCTGGCCAACGGGTGGGGTGTGATGGTGAGCCCCGGGACCGACTCGGCGCACTTCAACGCCACGGCCGTGCGGTTCGCGGAGCCGTACGCGGCGGGATGGGAGACCGAGCCGGTGTGGCTTCCGGCGGTCGCGCCCATCGACACGGGTCGGCGCCCGGGACTGCCCAGCCACTGGCAGAACGTCACTCCGGCTGACGTGGCGGGAGTGCTGGGGAAGATGGCCGCTCTGGCGCCGGTACAGCCGCAGGCCACGGCGGAGGGACCGTTGAACAACTTCGCATGCCCGCTGTGCGGGGAGCTCGCCGTACGGGACCTGTCCACGCTCGACTACCGGGCCGACCGCCAGTCGGCGGAGTGCGAGAGCTGCGGGAAGCCGATCCACCGGTACCCGGACAACCTGGGGGCCGCACGGGCGTGGCGCATCGGCGCCTGACACATCCACACGGACAAGGGGAAGAGCATGGCGACTTTTCGTTACCTGAAGCCCATGGAGGCTTTCGGAAGTGACCGGGACCACCGGACGACGCCGGGCGGTATCCGGGGTCTGAGGGTGGCTGACGCGGACTGGTGTACGCGGACCGCAGCGGGTTACGCGCAGTTCCCGTTCGAGCCGTCCGACGCTCGCCGCCACTTGGGCCGCTTCAAGACGCTGGCTCGGATCGAGCGGGTGACGGGCGACTGCGACCCGGGGACGTTCGAGCTGTTCTTCGAGGACGGAACCTCGGCGTACATCAAGCGGGAGGACATCTTGTGCGTGGAGGAACCCGTCACGCACGCGGACGGCTCCCGTACCTGACCCGCCCGGTTCGATGCGGTCCCGGGAGCAGTCGGCCCGGGGCGCGCATCGTCCGAACGGTTCGGGCGGGAGACGAAAGGAACTGATCATGAGCTCGATGCTGCTGGAGCGTTCGGCGCCGTTGACGGGTGAGTGGAACCACTCGTGTTCGGCGGGGACGTGCGGGAACTGCGGGAACCCGGGGAACGTGGTGGAGCCGCTCACGGCCCCGGTGACCACGGGTCCCGGGGAGGACGACGACCGCAACCCGATCCCGGTCACGATCACGGCCTGACCCATTGCATGACGTGACCCGGGGCCCTGTCGCTCAGCCGGTAGGGCCCCGGGAGCACGGGAGCCTTTCAACATCGATGAAGGAGTGGACATGGCGAAGCTTTCCAACACGGCGGTGGAGATTCTGCTCATGGTGGAGTCCGCGCACGTGCGCGTCTCCTGGTACAACGCGATGTCCCCTGTCGGCATGGCGTCGCCGGACCGGGGTCACGGGATCAAGTCCAACCCGCGTCCGCAGGTGATCTTCAAGCTGATCAAGGACGGTCTGATCTCCGGCGGCGAACACGCGGAGCTCACGCTCACCCCCGAGGGCCACGAACGCGTCATCGAGCTGCACCGGGACGGCTGGGACCTCGTGACCGGGGTCGGCAAGCGCCCCCACGCGGTCCAGAAGTAAGGGGCAGCACCTCATGGCCTGTCACATGAACGAGTACCGGGAACTGCACCTCCTCTCCTTGTGCGACCAGTGCGGGGAGTCCGCCCGGTTCCGCGCGCTGCACCGGACGGACGAGGAGAGGCTGCGGGAGGTCCGCCGGGAGTGGAACGAGCACCACGAGGCATGCAGTACGGCGGACGGGATCAAGGCGCCGCGCTTCCCGGTCCCGCTCGACCGCGATGACCTGCCGATGGCGGAGATCGCGTACGTCTGATCCACCCCACAGACCGGGACGGCAGTCACGCCGGGAGCAATCGGAGCGGCGTGGCACGGCGCAAGCCGGGGCAGGGTTCGAATCCCCTGCCGTCTCATCGCAGGACCGTCCGGCATCCGTCGGTCGGCTGTCGACTTGGAAGGAATCCACCATGACGCTCAACACGGCCGGTTTCCGTAAGGCCCGCATCCTCGCGAGCACGGACGGGAGCGCGTACATCCTGGACCTGATGAACGGCACGTCGTGGCAGGGGACGAACGTGCTGGGCTTCCCGTGCCCGGGACTGGACCAGATGGACATGGGCCTGTTGCCGGAGCAGTTCCGGGAGTCGGCGTCGGGAGCGGCGTACGTCGTCAAGCACTTCGAAACGCCGATCGCGTGGCGCCTGCCGTCGGGAGAGTGGATCGTCCCGGACGTCCCGGCCGACGACTGCCCGGTGAGCCGCGTGGACAAGCGGAAGGTGCCCAACTACAGCACGACCACGGCGACGTTCCGCAACAACATCATCCGGGCCCTGGCGTCGCAGGGCATCGAGCCGGTCACCACCGTCTGAACCGAACAAGGAGAAACATCATGGCGTATGTCAAGACCACCGACGCGGACGCGCTCGCCGATGCTCTGTGTCTGGGGGGCCCGGTCAACCGCAGGATGGACGGGAGCCGCGCGGCCGACCTGTCCGTCGTGGAAGGCGCCCCGAGCGGTCTGGGCGGCGGGCTGGGGCTCATGAACATCGTGGAGGAGCGGGAGTCCGTGAAGGGCGCGGTACGGATCGTGTACAGCTTCCTGACGCCGATCGCGTGGGAGCTGCCCGGCGGCCGGTGGATCGTATCGGTACAGCATTACAGCCTGGCCACCACCCGGCACCAGCGGACCATCGCGCAGGCGATCCGCTACCTGGGCAAGGGGGCGCCGCGCACGCTGGACGGGCGGAACGGTGAGGCGGTGCTGAAGAACAAGCCGGACACCTGGCCGCTTCCGGCCGCTGCCTGACCAAGACCACCGGGAGCCGGGCGGGGGTGTGACGGAGTTCACTGCCCCCGCCCGGCTATCGGCTCGGCGCTATCTCATAAGCTGAACGGGACGACAGGAGCTGCATTCATGCCTTCATATGGATTTCTCGGAACGGCGGACGCGCTCCGCCAGGACGTGGACCGCTTCGACAGGTTCGACGGTATCCGGGGTCTGCGCGGGATCGTCGCGGACCGGCTGACCCACCCTCCGACGCGTACTGAGGCCGGATACGCCCGGCAGCCCGGGGAGCCGTGGACGGCGTGGGGTGACCGGGACAAGTTCAAGGTGATCGCCCGGGTGGAGCGCCGCAACGGCCCCGAGTACGGCCCCGGCATGTGCGCCGTGGTGTACGGGGACGGGAGCGAAGATCTCTTCGACCACCGGGACCTGCTGTGCGTTGAGTTCCCCGTCCCGACCCCGGTGCGTCACTACGGGGAGAGCCGTACGGCGTGCGGTGACCCGGTGGGAGAGATGGACGCCGTCACCACCGAGATCCCGCGCGTCACCTGCCGGGGCTGCAAGAAGTCCGTCCACGCGACCGTCTGACACACCCTCGGGTACGGGGGTGAAGGGAGAGCAATGCCGAAGTACGAGCGGGACGCGGCCCGGCTGATCCACACCGAGACGGGAAAGGAGATCATGCCGGGCGACACGGTGGTGTCGTTCCGGGGAGAGGAGACGGTGTTCCGGTACGTCTCCCGTCTGCCGGAGTTCGGGAAGGAGGGGAAGATCTTCACCGACATCCGGCCCGGCGGGGAGTTCTATCCGTCGGTGATGGGGGCGCGGATCGAACTCGCATCGCGGTTCTGCGGCTACAAGACGAGTGCGATCGATGGGACGCTGCACATCGAGTCCCTGCCGGACGCCGAGGTACTGACGCTGGCCCGGGACGCACTTCACACGTCTCCGGTCTTCGGCGCGGTGGACAAGTGGATGCGTTCCCGTTCAGGGGAGGACGTCAACCCCAGCTGGATCACGATGGTAGCCGCGACCACGGCGTATGACCGGGAGTTGATCACCGGCGAGGATCTGGACCGGCTCACCGCGTGACCGGCTGGTAAGCGTCACGACGGCTCCCGGGATCGCTTCCGGGGGTCGGCGTGGTGTCGCCAACCGAAAGGGAACGGATCATGAACGACCTGCTGACCGACCTGCTGGAGAACGCCCCCAAGGGGGTTGTGGTCAAGGACCTGGGGACCAACGACCGGGGAGACCGGGTGATCCAGTGGTGGGCCTGCGCGCGTTTCGGGATCAGCCTGCGGTGCCCGGGGTCCGGCGCCTACTGGGCGGAGGTGATGGAGCTCTTCCAGGACGGCTCGTCCTGCGGGTGGGACCTGCGGGGAACTCCGCGTGACGTGGAGGGGTTCGGCGCGGTGGTCGAGTACTTCCGGGAGGTCATCGCGGATTACCGCCCCGCCATTCAGTTCTGACCGGTACGAAAACGAGAAGGAGATCACATCATGGCAGCTGAACCGATGTACGGGCCGGACGGTCCGGAGTACACGATGGACGTGCTCGGGACGCACGGCAACCCGATCCGGGTGGTCCTGATCCCGCTGGCCCGGGACAAGGACGACGTCCGGCGCGGGGAGATCATCTTCTACGACCAGCGGCACGTCCCGTGGGACCTGAACGCCGAGATCGTCAGCTGGTCGGGGCACCGTACCCGGGACCCGCTCCAGGGACAGTACATCGGCGCGTACACGCTGGGCGGCCGGATGGGGTTCCTGGACGGACGGGGGGACCACCACGGACTGAACATGGACGGGGGCGTGCCGTCGTGGTCCATCGACGGAGCGGAGATGATCCCGCTCATGAAGTGGATCCGGCGCCGGTGCGCGGTCGCCGGTACCGAGCTGGACTGGGCGTGACCATGAGCATCACGACGCACGTATCGCAGACCGACGGGACCACCTACCTGCGGACGCAGCACGGGGAATCGGCTGCTGAGATCGCCGAGTCCCTCCGGCCGTACATCGGGCGCACGATGTCCATGGATCTCCCGAACCTGTACGGCCACTACCACCGGTACCGGGGGGTCCTGCGGGGTCTCGCCGGAGTGGTCGCCACGGTGTACGTGCCGGGCCATAACTACGAGGTGGAGATCAACGTGTTTGACGCGTTCGGGACCCACTGCACGATGATCGACAGGGAGGACGAGGCGTGAGCGGGATCGTCGGGTACACCTACGCGGCCGACACCTATTGCACCGGGGAGTGCGTGACGGACGCCATGGGGGTGGCGCAGCTTATTCGGGGGGTCGGGACGACGGAATCCCTGCTCGACAGCGTGGCGGAGAGCCGGGGCATTGACCGCATGGACGAGCGCTCGTTCGACTCGGGCCACTTCCCCAAGGTGGTGTTCGGTACGTCGGGGGACGAGCCGGAGCAGTGCGGCGGGTGCGGAGTGAAGGTCGGCTGAGCGCAGCGGGACTGCCGGGACACCGGGGCGTGAGCTACATCACGCCCCGGTGTTCTGTTGTCAGGACAGTTCGAGACGATAAGTTGAAACCACCGACAGAGGGAGAACCTGATGAGCCTGTACGTCCGCGTGTCCGGGGACGATTCGCTGCCGCTCGGGGAGGACTACCCGACCCCGCGCCGCTTCCCGGGCAACGAGTACCCGGATGCTCGGGACCGGATGCGGGAGGTCCAGATCCGCCTGATCGCGGCCGTCATGGGCTCCCACGGCGCCATCGAGTACGGGGAGTCGCTCGCAGGTACCCCGATGGAGAAGCAGGCGGCGGCCGGGCTGAGGATCCAGCGGGAGAAGTACGCGGACGCCGTGGAAGCTCTGGCGCTCTACACCGCGTCCGGTGCGCTGCTCAGTCCGGAAGCCCGGCGCACGCTGATCCGTGCAGCGGGCGGGGACCAGCAGAAGATCATTCAGGCCGCTCTCACCCGCTGACCTCTCGCCTGTCGACGCTGGACCAATCGAAGGGAACAAGATCATGGGTGTGTACAAGAACGGCCGGGAGAACGAGGTCGCAAGCGCGCACACGGACATGTGGGTGGCGCTGTGGAACCCGGACACCCCGCACATCGAAGTACTGGACCGGGCGTTCTTCGAAGCTCACTCGGAGGACATCATGGCAGCCTGGAGGCTCGGCGGGACGTGGTCCGACGCCGCCGGGAACGGCGGGGCCGTGGACCAGATCAGCACGAACGGGGACCTGGACGATGACGGGATGCCGCTGTTCTTCGACGAAGTGGACGACTACGTGGCCAGCGAACTGAAGCGCTGGGCGCGGGACTCGGGCGTGGACACCGGTGTCGAGATGATCATGGGGCGCATCCCCGGGACCGGCCGCCGCAACCAGCCCTTCGGGTGCTGAGGAGCACGGGCATGGGCAAGGTGGGCACGGCCTCCAAGGGATCGTTCGCGGCGGTGTGGGGCGAGGGAATGCCCTGCGTGAACGTGTACTGGGCAGCCGACTTCAAGAGCCACCGCAAGGAGCTGACGGAGGCGGCTGCGGCCGGGGAGTGTCCCGAATCCCCGGTGGCCGTCCACGCGGTCGCGGCGGAGCCGGGCAGCGCTGCCAGCCCGGAAGCCTACGTGCGGGCGGAGCTGGAACGGTTCGTGGCCGAGGACGGGGTCGCCTACATCGCAGAAGCCCGGTACCTGGCTCCCCGGGTGTGATCAGGCTCCGGAGGAGCACGGGAGCACGTCAGCCAGCACGGTGATGTGTTCCCGCGTCCCGCCGGGACGGAGAAGAGGAGATCACACATGGATTACGACGCTCTGCCCGTGACCAGCTCCAAGAAGGCGCTCGCTGAAGAGGGGACGGTGACCATCGAGAACCTGTACCTGATCCCGGACCCCGACGGGGGCGACGAGGACGAGTTCCTTGGTACCACCTACACGGCCCACCTGTACAACCCGGACAACGAACCGGCGGAGATCGCGGAGGGCCCGGTGGGCGCCGTGCCATTCAAGATGACGCAGTATCAGGCCCTGGTTCTGCGGGCCCGGCTGAACGAGCTGTTCGCCTGACCTGAGGAGGAGTCACCGTGCCGACACAGCGACGTGAAGCAAAAGTTCTGCTGATCCACATCGACACCGGCGCGGTGCTCTATCCCGGTTCGCCTCTCGTCCTGGAAGACGCGGATGGGACCGGCACAGTCCTGACATACAAGGGGATCGCCGAGCAGCCGCTGGGACCCTCGGGTCTCGGCGGCCGGATACGAGTGGCCCCCGCCTGCCAGCACGCCCGGAACAACCACCCCCGGTGCTGTCAGCAGCACTGGCGGGAGATCCACCCGAGTTACGTCGGGGCCCGCATCGACAAGCAGTAGGGAGCACATCATGAATGAGATTCTGAAGGTGTCGGACGACGGCCGGTTCCGCGTACGGCTGGTGAATGACGAGGATTGCGAGAGCCCTCGTTCCCATGCAGACGGCGTGATCCACGTGGTGACGCTCCCTCACAGCCGCTACCGGAACGTAGACGAGGCGGAGGGGCCGCTGTCCGAGGGCTGGGACCGGATCAAGGGTCACCCGGACGCAGTGGGGATCTTCGAGCGATGGGCTCAGATCTTCCACGGCGCTGTCACCCTGTTCGACACTCCGTCGACCGGTGCGGACGCGATTTGGTACATCCTGCCGGAGCAGTTCGGGGAGGTCTCCGACCCGGCCAAGGCTCTGAAGGAAGAGCGGGACGAGTACCGCGAGTGGGCGGCCGGGGAGACGTACGGCTACATCATCGAAGGTTCGGCGAAGTGGGACCGGCGGGACGGTGTCGGGGAGCTGACCACGTGGGGGGAAGTCGACTCCTCCTACGGATACATCGGCTTCGACTACGCCCGGGAGACGGCGCTCGCCGCACTCGACCAGCACGTCACGGTTATGGGGGCCTGATCGTGGCGCACCACAACATCGGGAACACTCCACACCCGCGCGTACTGGCTTCGATCCTCATGGACGAGGAGCCGTTCAACACGGTCGCCTGGATCCGCATGGAGCTGGCCACGTTCTGGGGGCGGCCGGGGGGTACGGACCCGTACGAGGGGGCCTCCCAGTTGAACCGGGCGTGCCTGCGGGACGAGGACCGGGTCACACTTGCCGACGCGCAGTACGTGGTCTTCAGCTCCCTCACTCCGATCGCCTGGAAGCTGGGGGACGGACGGTGGATGGTCCCTGCCCACCAGTACAGCGATCTCGCCTGCAAGCACACCGAGACGACCCTGGCCGCCCTGTCGCACCTGGACGTCCGGCCCGAAAACCTGAACCTGCTTCAGCCCTGATCGTGTACGTCTGACTCCGGTTCCCGGGTGACCGGGAGCACGGGGTGTACGTGCAGGATCCGATCGACAGAAGGAATTCACCATGAACCAGTACGAGATCACCGATGACATGCTCTCACGGGACGTGCTGCACGCGGACGACCTGAAGCTCCTCCCCGAGGACATGCGGGGGTCGGCCACCAACCCCGGCGGATACTTCGAGCTGGAGTCCGTCACCCCCAAGTACAAGAGCGTAGGGGCGCTCATCGCGTGGGTGTGGTCGCTGGACACCGGCCAGGACGAGGACGCCGGAGACGCTCAGTACGGGAACGGCTGGAACGCTCTCTTCCGTAGTGAGCGGCTGATCCTCAACGAGGACAACGACGCCTACCTCCGGGCGTACCGGATCACGGAGGGCCAGGACGTGGACGAGGCCTGGGCGGAGATCGAGAAGGGCGCGGTCTACCCCGACCAGTGCAACAACCCGGACTGCGAGGACCTGTCGTGCGAGAACTTCGACTGCGGCCAGGGGATCTGATCATGCGTGTGGTACCGAAGGAGCCGTGGCGCGGCGGGCAGGTCTGCGGGGAGCAGATCCATTACGGGACGGTGGCGCTGCCGCTGGGAACGTGGTCGTCGTTCTGCGGGGAGCTGAAGGCGCCGGGTGTCCCGCTGTGCCCTGTCCACCGGGACGAACAGATCGAGCAGTACGGGGAGATCCCGAAGTTCGCACCGGGCAACGCCGTGGGATGCAGCACGGCGGCCCCCTTCCTGTACTGGGAGGGGAGCAACGGGGAGAGGGTCTCGCCGGACCTCAAGGACGCCGAGGACTGGCGGACGTCGAAGTACACCATTCCGGACAACAAGGAGGTCTGATCATGACGGTCAACGAGACGGATTCGAATCCCCCGGTGCCCCTCACACTGGAGGAGCGGGGCGCTCGGGAAGAGTGGGCGGACCACGCCCAGTACCCGCGCGAGGGCTGGCAGGTCTTCGATGAGACCGGTTCCACGGAGGACAACTACGCCGAGGTCAAGGCCGGTCCGATGCACGCGACGCGGGAGGCGGCCGACGCGTTCGGGCAGGCCTCGGGTCTGAAGGCGTGGACCGTCTACCACGTGAGGCGGTGCGTCACCTGGGATTACCGGGTCTGGTACCAGGAGGGGTCTTCTCCGGTCACGACTTCCTGGTAGGCCTCCGGCAGCGGACGGCGGGGCATGGGGATCGGGTCTCCCGTGTCCGGCCGCCTGCTTCCGGTCCTGGGAAGCCGTGAGGGAAGGGGAGTTCCATGGACCACCTGAAGGGTCCGAAGATCACGGGACAGATGATCGAAAGGGTCATTAACTCTGGCGGGCCCGGCACCTTCCGGTTGTGGCTGGTCTGCTCCGATGGCGAGTGGGAGGTGGTTGTGGCCGGGGGCGTGGACGGCAGCGAGGAGCACGTTCTCACGTACGCCACGGTCCTGTCGCAGACGCCTCGGTGCCGGGTGGGGACGGATACCCCGTTCGAGTACACCCTGGCCGCCATCGGGTTCAATTCGATGTTCTTCAAGCGCTGAAGGAGAGAAGAGATGAAGTACAAGATCACCTCGGACTGCGGGGACACGCTGGCCCAGTTCGATGTGCCGGAGGGAGGGTCCTTCACCTTCGCCGTGGAACGCGAAGACCGCCCGGATCTGACGCTGGTGGGCGTGGACTTGCACGGGAACGGTTCTGTGGCGGTCGGCCACTGGCCCAAGGGGGAGGACTGGGAACAGGTTCTCACCACTTCGGGGGTCCTCAACCAGTACGGAACGAGCGGAGAGAAGTCGTGACGCTAGAAGAGTTGCGGGAAGCGGTCCAGGTCGGCTGGACTGTGCGGATCATCGACCACGGGTACACGGCTGACGGCCGGGACAAGGTGGCGGTGGAGGAGGTCACCGCGAACGGTCTGATCCTGCGGCCCCGGCGCCCCTGGGCCAGTCAGGGGATGAAGTTCTTCACCATGGAACTCAGCTGGGACGGCGATGTGGAGGTGGAGGGGATGACCCTGCACTGCTACTACACGCCGACGGGGACCACAAGCCGCACGTGGGCCGGGGTCCGGCAGCTGTCGAAGTCGTTCGTGTTCACGCCACCGAAGGGGTGCTGACCGTGGCTGTCATCAACTACCGGGTCAGCACCGACGCCTTCGAGAACCGGTACGGGACCGTCACCCACGGCAAGGGCCCGGAGTGGGGCCAGGAGGCGGTGCGGGGTGCTCTGGAGTTCGTGGAGGACCTCGGCTACAGCGCGAACGAGGACCGGTCCAAGAAGCTGAACATGGACCACCTGAACAACGCGACGGTGACCGTCACCCGGATCGTCGGGAGCATGGCCCGGGAAATTCTGGCCCTCCGCGCCGAGGTCAAGCAGTTGCGGGAGCAGGTCCCGCCGGAGGACGGCGACGAAGTCTGATCATCGCACCGTGACCGGAGTCTCCGGCCGCCGGGAAGAACACCGGCGGTTCGGGGAGTCCGTACGGGCTGGCGGGCCGGACGGCACATCCGGTTCGTGATCACTGTGGAGGAGGAATGATGCGCAATTTCGGCATGCTTCCGGTGTATCTGCGGATGGCCCTGTTCGTGACGGGAGCGCTGGCTCTTGTGATGATCGGGGTACTGGCGGGTACGGCGGCGGCGGAGCACAGGCGGGACCCGCGCGGGGACGTCATGCGGGGGTCCTACCTCACCTGGTCCGTGATCAACGGGTGCGAGGACAGCAACGAGGTCTGCGAGGAGGTGCTCGCCGAGGTCAACGGCGACGGGGACGGGGTCCAGTTTTTCGAAGACGGCTCCTCCTACCTGAGTGGTAAGGGCCCCAAGTACAAGTAACTCCCGGGAAAAGTCTGGGATGTGAGAGGGAACACACCCGAAGGGGGTCCGGGATATCTTCCGGATCCCCTTCGGTACGTTCTAGGATCGGGCCATGAACCTGCCTGCCTCCGAGATCCTGATCGAGACGATCGCAAAGTTCGAGCGGGAGTTCAGGGTCTCCCCCGAGGCTCATAAAAAGGCAGAGCTGGAAGGGATGGACCTGATCCGGCTGGAACGGATCCGGAACCTGTACGCCGAGGCGATCAGCCTCTGCATGATCGAACGCAGGCACATGTGAGAGGGCAGTCATGAAACGGGTCTTCAAATACGGGTTCTTCCGGGGGCTGGACCCCGTGTGTCAGGAGCGGATCCGCCAGTACCCGGAGCTCGCCCAGGTAGCCGACGCGGTCCGGGCGGGTCTTCAGGCCCGCAGGGAGGACGTGGGGGACCTGCAACACCAGTGGGTCTATCCGGGGTCCACGCGGGTGATGCAGAGCTGCTTCGAAGCAGGCTGCGACGCGGTCCGGCCGATCCCTCTGCACGGGTACGGAGAGGCCAGCCAGGTGCTCATCCTGCGCACGTACATGAACCACAAGGGACTTTAGGAGCAGAAATGTCGAGCGTGATCAGTTCGCAGTACCTCGCCCAGATCCACGAGGACATGGAGGACCTCGACTACAGCCGGTTCACCTGGGGTCACGAAGTCACTCAGGACGTCATCACGGCGGCAGCGGTCGTAGCGATGCGTGAGGGACCCGGCTACCCGACCGTGGATGACGTGCTCAAGGTCATGGGGCGCGGCTGGGTGTCCTACTCCGGCTGGGACGAACTGCGCGCGTCGGACGAGCGCGGCGACGAGCTCAACACCCTGCTGATGGAGTTCAACTTCCCCTCCGAGGAGCGGGAGAAGGCTGACGAGCGCATCGGCCGGGCCCTGATCGTCAAGGCGAACGAATCCAAGGAGATGGCGGTGACGTTCGAAGACGACGACATTCCGGGCCGCTGGCAGTTGGACGAGATCGTCATCTTCCAGAAGGAGCGGTGACGTGGACGCCGACACGGTGGACTACCAGGTGGGATCAGCAGTCTGGATCAGCAAGCCCGGCCGGAAGCTGAAGGTGGGGACGGTGACGGGCCATCATCCCCGGAGCGGCAAGCCCCTGGTGAAGTGGCCGGGAGTCGCTGAGCCCAAGCCGGTGTCCAAGGTGTACCTGAGCACGTACCGCTGAAGGGAAGAAACGATGAACAAGGGCGAGGACTGGACTATCGAAGGTGTCCGAGACTGGCAGAGCCTGGGCGAGGACGCCGACGAGCGGGAGGTGACCGCCGCGTTGGCCTGGGCGATGCTGGGGATCGGCATCGGGGAGATCTCGGAGAAGACCTTCTCGAAGGTCGTGACCCGGCTCCGGGAGATGGAGGAGGTCAACGGCTGCTACCTCCGGATGCGCGCCGAGGACGGCAGCTTCCCGCTGGTGCCGATCCACTCCGACGCGATCTACCGGCGCATCGGAATGCGGGCGCGGGTCTCCCCCAAGACCGACCAGCAGTTCCGCGCCATGATCAAGCGGGACCGGCTCCAGAAGGAGCTGTACGAGGCTGAGCGGCGGGGCGAGTCCGCCTGATCCGCCGGTTCATCGGCGGGACCCGGGAGATCACGTTCCGGGTCCCTGCCGTGGATCTACGGAAGGGGAGAGGCATGGAGAACGGAACGATCATCAACGGCTTCGAGGTCATCTACTCGATCTACGTCAAGAGAGGTCGCCTCCTGCTGGCGGGGAACGACCGGGAGTACGTGACGGGCTGGCTGGCTCCCAAGATGGAGGGGATCCGGCAGGAGTGGCTGCACGGCAACTACCGCCGTTCAGCCGGGGACATCGTGGTCAACTTCATGACCCGCTACCGGGACGCCCACGGCTACGACCAGGAGACGGTCCTGAACGAGGTTCGCGAGGCCATGTCGGCCTACCAGAAGAGGGGGACGAAACGTGGCTGAGAACTGGTCCCTTCTGTGGACGGGAAGGGACACCCTCTACCCGGTCATCGTGATGGAGGACTTCCAGGACGCAGAGAGGTACGCGGCCTCGCTCAACGAGGCGGTCCGTAAGACCTCCGAGCAGGTCCACCCGGGCAATCCGGAGCGCGCTCAGGACTTCTTCCAGGAGCACCAGATCAAGGTGAAGCTGATTCCGGCGGTCAAGGCGTCGGAGTCCATCCCCTCGTTCAGCGAGCTTCAGCACCTGAGGAGGGCGGCGCAGTGAGCTTCACCGACATCGGCGACGGCACGAAGGATGTCCACTACCGCGAGTACCGTCTCCGGAAGATCCGGAGTCTGCTGGAGCAAGCACCGGCAGGGGCCACCTTCATTCTGGACCTCAGGGTGATGGACTCCGATCTGAAAACTCCTCCGCTGAACATGGGCCGGGAGGACATGGAGCTGCTCCTGGACGGACTGGATCCGACGGATCCCGAGCGGCATCGCGACGGCTCCCTGGACCCGGACCACCTGGTTCAGTGCGGAGGGTGTTCCGGGGCCTGCTGCACCGGTGTCGGCTCTGATCCCTGCACCTGCTGAGGAGTCGGGTCATGGCCCAGAAGAAGCAGTGGTTCTACTTCATCTCGTTCACCTCTCAGAGCCTGGACAAGACCGGCTACCGGATGCGTGAGGTCGACGTGGACAAGGGCGCCACGGAGTCGGCCGTCTTTCTCTACGCCTTGAAAAAGCTGGAGGAGGAGCTGGGTACGGAGGACTTGACTATCACGGGCTACCACTCGGCGCCCAACAAGATCGGAGGACAGCCATGAGTCACGAAGCGGTACTGGTCGGGAACGACGGTTACGCAGAGACCGAATACGCCACGTGCGGGGAGTACGCGTGCACGGCGGCGGTCCTGCGCCACCTCGGGGTACCGGGGAAGGTCATCGAGCGGGAGCGGGCGATGCTCTCCGGTTTTCCGCTCGGCGACGGGGCGTTCGTGTCGGTGACGACGCTTGGGGAGTCCGACTCCGACGAGTGGTGTGCGGCGCCTGCGTGTCGGGAGTTCCTGCGCCACGGCCTGAACTGCAACTGCAAGCCCGACGAGTACGGCGACCTGCCGGACCGTGAGCCGCTGACCGGTGTCAGCCCATTCTGAGGAGCAGACATGGAACGCGAGTATTTCTGCATGCTGAACATCGAGGTCAAGAAGCTGGGAGGGGTGCAGCGGAAGCTCGTGGAGAGGGTGATCGACGCTGACCCCGACAAGGTCGACGCACAGGGCCTGTTCGGCCTGGCCTGCGACGAGGTGACTCGCTACCTCCTCCGCTATGAGGACCTGAACCCCGGGGACTACGACATCACCGGCTTCAGCTTCTACCCGAATCAGCTGCCCGGCTGACCGGCGGTACGACCCTTGGGGTGACCTCTGTGATGGAGGTCACCCCATTCTTGTCTGTACGGCACGATCCGATAAGGGCAAAGTAGTAGTCAACAACCTAGGGAGACCGGCATGACCGAAGCATTCGTCAACGAGTTCGCGCTCCGGCCCACTGAGACCGTCCCTGTGACCGACATCAACGCCGGGGACTGGGTGATCGCCGACAACAGTGCGGGGGTGAAGTTCTACCGCCTGGTCACCCGGCGGGATCTGAGCGTGCTGACCTTCCACCGGTGGCGGTTCCTGGGGGCGCAGGACAAGGACCGTCCCGGCTTCGCCGACAACCTCGCCACCATTCCCGCCGGGGGTGAGGGCCGCCAGTACCTGCGCACCAGCACCGTGGAACGGGTCATCAACATGGGGGGCGTTCACCCCATGTACGCCCTGTGGCTGGCCCGTGGGACGCACGGAGAGCTGGACCGGCTGATCGACGGCCGGGTGGTGTGGCAGGTAGCGAAGCAGGTGGACAAGGGAGGGAACCTGCTGATCCGTTTCGCCAGCACCGACGAGTTCGTCCCCGTTCCGCTCGACACCATCGCCCTGCTCGACCCCGCTTCGGCCTAGGAGGCCTCGTGAAGTTCACATCCAAACTGGTCAACGAGCTCGCCGGATCCGTCGCCTACTTCACCGGTGACCGGTTTAAGATGCACCCGGCGGCCCCTTCTTCCGGCGAGGGCACCCGGTACACCGACCACCACCAGTCGCACGTATGGGTCGGCGGGCAGGGAGCCCGGGAAGCCTGCGCTTACTACCTGGGCGGCGCGTTCGGCTGGGCGCACGCCACGGGTACGGAGATTCCCGAGGACGTTCTGCGCCACCTGAAGTCGGTGTATGTGCACATCGACAACCAGATCCGGTTCCCCTGGGAGACGAAGGGCCGGTGCCGGGCGCAGGAACTGGCCAGTACCGAAGGCCTGTTGCGCCCGGGGTACGAGCCCGCGACCGTGGAAGGGGCGCCGCGACCGTGACACACCTGGGGTACAACCGCGCAGAGGAAGGGTCCCGGGACATGGCTCCGCCGCTCGGGGGAGGCCCGTGGACGTCGGACTTCGAGCTCCAGCTGATCGCGTTGCAGGAGAAGCTGACCGTGGAGTTCAGGGCCGAGCTGGACAAGCAGTCGTGGTACAGCACCAAGCACACGCAGGCCGACGACCAGTTCCACGCGGTCCAGCTCCTGCGTCTGGCCTGGAACTCGGCGACGCGGCAGTCCACGATCCACGCAGTCGGGATGTTCGAAGTCCGGCTTCTGTCGGCAGTCCTGACGGCGGCCCGGAGCATCCCGCTGGCAATGCTGGCGGAGTCCAAGGGCGAGACGATTTTCCGCTCGGCACGGTCGTTCTTGAACGACCTGCGGGTGGCGGCGCAGGTGCTGGCCCTGTACACGGGGGCTGACGTCGAGGAAATCCGTGGCCACGCCGTGGACCAGAAGAAGCTCATGGAGTACCTCAACGAACGGAGGCCGCGACCGTGAAGAAGCGGCTGAAGTGGAGGGGGACGGTAGCCTCCGCGAACGGTCTCTACCCCGCATCGGTGGCAGAGGGTGACCGGTATGACCTGACCTTCCGTGAGCTGACGGAAGCCGGGGACGCCTTGTGGATGCTTCTCGCGGACGCGGTGAATCGCGAGATGCAGCTCGTGCCCCTCAACCGGCACAAGGGCTACCTCACGGTCGGGATCTGGGACGACACCATCACCCCGCCCCGGGCCGTGACCTACGCGTCTGCCCGGTTCCACGAGAAGGACGGCGTGTACGTCCTCCAGGGGACGAACACCGAGATCGACCCAGAGGCGCTGCCCGGAGAGAGGGTCGTCGCCGACTACGACGGATGGAGCAAGGCATGAGCGACGACTCGCAGATGCGGCCCGAGGCGGTGCCGGTGGTGTACGACGGCCGCCGGTACCGGATGGAGGACACGGTATACGTGGACCACCTCTTCCGGGCGCACAACGGGGGCATGCACCTCTACCACCCCGCTCACGAGCCGTGGGAGATCCGGGAAGGCGAGACGACCAAGGAATCGCTCGCCCTGTCCAAGAAGCAGGCCCGGAGCCTGCGAGACCAGCTGATCGCCATGGACCTCGGCGATAACAAGGAATGGGGTTAACAGCATGTTCGACACCCGGAAGATCGACGCGATCGTGGCCCGTGAGGGCATCAACCGCGACATCCTGCCTCACGAGGTGAGGGAGATCATCGAGACCGCCCAGTCCGAAGGCCTGTTCTCCTCGGCCGTGTCCGCTTGGCAGCCAGACAGCTGGAACCTGGTCCTCGCACTGGACCTGTCGGACGAGGTCCGCGTGGTCTCCAAGGAGATCGGTGTCCGCGAGTTCATCAGCCAGGACGCCGACTCCGCCCGGGAGAGCGTCCGGTTCCTGCTCGCCCACGTGGAGTCCATCCTGACGGAGGTCCGGGACGCGGCGCTCGGCGGCCGTCAGGCGGACTGGCGGCACACGAAGGTCCTCGGGAACGGCTGACGTCCCGCACGGCTGTCTCCGGCCCTCCCTCGGGAGGGTACGGGGAGTCCGTACGGTACGGACCCGGAAGGAGAACGGACATGCTGTCCGAGCAGAAGATCACATTCGAGGTAGCCGCCTGGATCGACCGCAAGTGGGTGATCTCCGACACGGTGGCGCTGGAGCTGTTCCACCAGTATCGGGGGACGTCGGACTACCCGTTCGATGGAGTGGGCCCCAGCGGGATAGTGGACGACGCCGACGGCCTGATCAACGACATCGAAGAGGTGCTCCGGGCGCTCAACGAGGTTCCCGCCCCGGGCGGCCAGTCCCGGCGCAACGAACTGGACGCCCTCAAGGGCTGGGTGCGCCACTGGCAGGCCAGCCACACCGACGTGGACGGATACCGACAGGACCGGATCAATCAGCTCCGGTCCGGCACCCGGAAGCGAGGACTCTGACCGTGGACAAGACCGACTACCAGCCCGGCGACGCGCCAGTTCCCGTAGGGACCTGGGTGTTCTACCAGGGCTCTCGCACGCCCGGCGTGTACCGAGTGGTGAGCCACATGAACCCGGCCCTGTACCCCGACTTCGGTGCCCGCTTCAGCCGGTCGGAGATCTACCCGGACGGGGCCGCCTACGAGCTGTGGCCCGTGGGAGTCCCGGTCAAGCCGGACAACGGGTATCTCGGGGTCCTGTGGGCTCGCCGCACCTCGTTCCGCATCAACATCGCCCAGGAGCTGAACCGTGAAGTCTGACACCACTTACCTGCGGGCCCTGAACGCCGAGTACCGCGCGTGGACCGGCGAGGACTTGTACCTGTACGCCTCGCAGGCGACCGAGGCCAGCCAGACCGTGTACACGTTCGTCTCCGGCTCCGTCACCAGTTTGGCAGGCGCCGAGAGCTACCTCCGGTGGGCGCTGGAAACGCTCAAGGGCGGCCAGTACACGCACGACGCCATCATCTACATCACCCCTTCCGAGGAGACGCAGGCATGAGCCTCAAGCCGATACCGACCGCCGCCGAACTGACCCGGCTGACGCCGCCGCAGGTGGACGAGCACTTCGCGAACGTCTACGAGGAGGAGCACCGGCTGGAGACGAACCGGCTCCGGGCCGAGGAGTCCATCCTGCGGGAGGCAGGAGCACGCAGGGACTATCAGCGCGGGACGTGGAACATGACCTTCTCCGAGGCCCTGGCGGCGGTCGAGAACCTCGGGGCGCGGGGGAAGGACGTCCTGCGGCACCTTGCTCAGGTGGACCGGGAGATCGCCGGACTGATCGAAGGCCCTCAGGCCGTCCTGGACTACGAGTTCGCGCGGCGCGGCGGCTGGACCCGGGCCTTCCTGGTCACCGACGGCCACGTGCACAAGCACCAACACTGCTCCTCCTGCCACAAGGGGGTGGAGAGGACCCGCTTCTCCTGGATGATCCAGTACTCGGGGAAGTCCGAGAAGGAGATCGTGGACGCGGCCGGGGAGCGGGCTTGCACCATCTGTTACCCGTCGGCGCCGGTGGCCAGGGGGGAGAAGGCGCCGAAGTCGGTGATGTTCACGCCGGAGGAGGTTCAGCGGGAGCAGGACCGGGAGACGGCGGCCAAGGCCAAGGCGGAGAGGGCGGCGAAGAAGGCCGCGAAGGCGATCACCGACGAGGACGGCTCCCCGCTGAGGGTGTACACGTGGACGAAGAAGGCCCACCAAAAGCGGACCCGGACCGGTGAGCTCGTGGACGTGCCGGAGCAGGAGTTCTCCGACACCCTGGCCACCCTGCACGCGGCTCGCGGGTGGCTGACCGATCAGTTCGAGGACTGGCGGGGGAACGGCGGTGGCCACCGGGACCTGAACAAGGTGGCGCGGGCGGTCGCGGCCAAGGAGGACAAGGCCGTCGAGACGGTGATCGAGGAGGCCCGGATGCGGGCCAAGAAGCGGAAGGGGTGAACATGCACTACAGCGAGATCGACAAGGGCGACCGGGTCGGAGTTCAGCAGACCGGGGGCCCGGCCAATCGCCGGGTGTACCTGCGGAACCTGGAGGAGGTCGATGGCACGGACGAGTTGGTTCCGTGCCCGCCGGGCTCTTCTGAGGGCAAGAGCGCGAAGCTGACGGAGCAGCAGGCTCTGGACCTGTTCAGGGATCTGGAGAGGGTCGTCAAGTTCTGGGCCGCGCAGGACGCCAGCTAGGAAATCAGCAGGTCAAAGGGGGTGTGGCTGAGGTCACACCCCCTTTCTCTATGCGCCACGATCCGATAAGCGAGAGGATGCAGTCATGACCACGAAGCAGCTTGGAATGGACCTCGTCAGCGAGGACGGCAAGAAGTACCACGCCCGCATCGAGCAGAAGGGGGACTCCCCCGACCTGACGTTCCGCCTGTTCAAGGACGAGGGGGTGTTGATGCACGTGGCCGAGTTCCCGGCAGTGTTCTTCATCAGCCCCGACACCACCCGGCAGCCGTTCCACGCCAAGACCGACGTCATGTTCACCGTCGAAGCGTTCGGCGTCATGAGGTCGTGGATCCGCCTGATCTGGGGCATGACCCGATGAGCTGGATCATGCCCCCCGAATGGGCCGACGATTTCGACCCTCTTATGGAGGGCTGGCACCCCCACACCGGCCCCGTCAGGGACATGTTCCCCGGCGTGGTGGAGAAGGGATGGCGTGAGGGGATGACGCAGCGGGACTTCTACGTCCACGTCACCCCGGCCCGTGTCGAAACTCTGGTCATCGAGTGGCGCCGCCCGTGGTCCGAAGTAATCGCCATCGTCCGGGACGGCGTCGAGTACACGGAGCAGCCCTCGGACCGGGCCACGTTTGACCGCCTGTGGAAGAGGCCGTGACGTGGACGCCGAGGAAATCCTGGAGTCCTGGTTCGCCGTGATCCGGCGACTGGAAGCAGAGAAGGAGGAATGATGCACACCTTCAAGGTCCCGTCCAAGACGTTCTTCACCATGACGTACGCCCGGCTGGAGGAGATCGTACGGCTTACCTACGGCAAGCAGTACGACCCGCACGAGGGGCTGCTGCACGAGACGGGCCCCCACACGTTCGCTGTATTCGGAGCCGAGCTTCCCGAGCAGGCGCGGGAGGAGCTCGCCCGGTTCCTCACCGAGGACAACTACCACCCGCACCCGCTCGTGTTGCTGGCCGACATGGCCAATCGCAAGGACATCCCCCCTGGCTCGTACCTGATCTGAGAGGACATCGTGTTCACCAAAGAGGAGCTCGACAAGGTGTCCGAGGCCGCCCAGACTGGCGGGGTCTCCATCGACTTCGACTGGTTCGACACGGTCGTGGAGAAGGCTTCCGAGCTGGGCGTCCTGGGTCACGAGGTCACCGTCGACACGGTAGGCCCTCACGAAGCCTTCCGCCTGATCCTGACCGTCAACGGAGTCCGCTTCGCTTCTCCGCTCCTCACCTTCGAGGACCACTGGAGGGAGGAGTACATGCAGGAGCCGGTGAGCGACTCGGTCCTGCGCCTGCTGGTCATCGCCGTCCGGGAGATCAAGCAGATCGAGACAGCCCGGGACACCTGGTACACCGCAAAGCAGGTGGGGCTCTGATGGCGGAACCCAACTTCGAAGGGTCTTTCGAGGCCCTGCCTCCGAAGCGCCAGGCTCAGCTCAGCCTGCTGCGCGCCATGAACGAAGAGGCCGGACGTCTTCTGGGACTCCGCCCCTACATGTACGCCACCCGCCCCGACGGGGAGAGCGGACCTGAGATCTTCCACTTCCAGGGAGATGTGCGGGTGACCGGCATCGGCCCGGCCCTGAAGTACCAGCAGAATCTTCTCTCCGAGGCGGGCGGAACCCGCTACATCTGACCGCCGCTTTCCAAGAGCACCGCAAGCACACCCACGAAGGAGAAACACCATGGCATTCCACCTCCAGAACCAGGACCGCGCCTTCATCAACAGCCTCCCGCCCGGCTGGCCCTACGAGGACGAGGACGGCGACCACCCCGTCCTGGCGGCCCCGCAGCCCGGCGAGTGGCAGCTGCGCATGACCAGGGAAGGCGTCATCGTCGTGTGGCCGGTGGGTGAGTCGTTCCCCCGCAAGTACGGGAGGGGCACGGTCGTGGCCTCCTCGGACTCCAAGAACGACCTGGAGGCGGCCATGGTGACGTTCTGCCAGTCGCTGCACGGCTACTTCCCGAACGACTTCGTGGAGAACAAGCACGGCTCCGCGATGGGCTTCAACTGGACCACGGGAACGCCGGTTCAGTACGGCCTGGCCTCCCAGGTCTTCGCCGCCCGCCTGGATGGTACCCAGGAGGGCTACGAGCGGGGCTGGGAGCTCGGTCGGGACTTCCAGCGGCGGGCTGAGGAGACCGTGAGCGTCTTCTGGCGCGCATGTCGCGCCGCCAAGATCTGACCGGCCCGGCCGGGGTTCGGGGCGCCATCTTCGGTGAGGGGGTGGCGCCCAGTGCCTACTACCGTGAAGGAGAAGATCATGCACGAGACCGAATCGATCCTGGACAAGCTGGGACTCAAACTGTCCGTCGACTGGACGGTGGACGCCCTCCACCTGCTGGACGACCCGTCGGACGGCTGGCGGGTGATCCTGCTGGTGTTCGACAACGCCCACCAGCGCTTCCTACTGGCCGAGCAGGGCCAGGACGAGGAGCTCCAGGTGTCGGACCCGTACGGCTTCGGGGACACTGCCCGACGCGCATACGTGGACCGGATCGCGGCCCGGCTGTTCCGCCACTACAACTCCGCTGTTCCGGCGCTGTCGTACGAGAGGGAGAACAAGGAGGACCAGACGTGAAGCAGCCGACGATCTGGAACTACCGGCACCGGGGCACGGGCAAGGTCACGAAGAAGGTGCGCATGCGTTCCGAGCGAGCGATGGGCCTTGCCCAGATGATCGACGGGTTGTGCTCCAAGTACTGGCGCGACCGGTACGAAGGTGACGGCGGCGTGCCGGTCAGCCTGTCGCTGAACACGGTGTGGGAGGTCATCCGCGACGAGTACGACCGTCACGGGGACAACAACGTCTGGACCTGGTCCGATCGCATCGACCGGGCCACGGACAAGGAGGCCCGGCAGTGGGCCTACGACAGGATCACAGCGGTCATCCCGGAGATGGCCGGAGAGGAGTTCTGATATGTACATCAAGATGCTTCCGAAGAAGTGGGACAGGATGCTGGTCGTCTCGTTCCACACCCTCCAGCCCTCGGGGGACGACCCGGCGTACGTGGGCGCGGCCATGCTGGAGGAGGCTACGAACGTTTACACCGTGGTCCGCCTGGGCGCTGACTCCATGGACAACGGCCTGTGGCGGGCGATCGGCACGCCGCTGAAGGGCCTGACCTGGTCGGAGGCCCAGTCGGCGATGCAGTCGAGGATCCAGGGTGGGTCTCGGTAGCCTCGCATGAGGTGTACCTGTCAACAACGTAGGCGATCCCGGCGGCGCCGGGGAGAAGGAAGGAATGCGGAATCATGGCTCAGAAACCAGTGCGTGGTGAGTTCAAGTTCGCCCCCGTCACGCCGGAGGAGGCCAAGCGGGGCCTGATTGCCCGCGTGGTCTGCTCGCTGTGTGGGGAGCGCCTGCGGGGCATCAAGCTGTGGGACGACTGGAACCTCCACGCCGGGCAGGTGGACCTGCACATCGGCAGCTCCCATGACGGGAGGCAGTGACGATGGATGCCAGCGTGTACGAGGGCTGGGTCGAGACCGGGAAGATGGTCGAGAACGCCGACACCTTCCCCGACAATCAGGTGGGGACGGCTTACAGCCGCCGGTTCATCCACCCCGACAAGCCCGGCCGGTTCATGGACGTTTCGGTGTACGCCGTCGTTCACGAGAACGATGCGCTGGAGGCCCGGTTCGAGTACGGCATCCAGGAACAGGTTCTCCGGGTGTGGTGCGGGGACATGGAGGACCCGGGTTCGACGGAAATCTGGTCTGATCCGCAGTACCGGGACATCGACGGGTATCCCGAGCTGCGCTCGGTGGAGGAAGCACAGACGGAAGCCCGCGACGTTCTCGCCCGTATGGATGCGGGCGACCTGAGTTGGAACGGAGAACGGTCATGAGGGATGCAGGCAACATCGAAACGCGCCGCAGCCTGGTCACCCCGGTCGGGGTGCCGTGCACGATGAACGCCGACCAGCTTCTCGTGCAGCTCCGCCGGTTCATGGCGGAGATCCGGCGCGGGGACCGAGGTCGCGTGGATGACATGGCCGCGACGTTCGCAGAGCTGGACGACCGGCTCTCGGCAAGCGGTCAGCTGCCGAATGACTGGAAGGGAGTGGAGTGATGTCGGTGCCGACGTCACTGGAAGAACTGATCACCGAGGTGAAGGCGCTCGGCGCAGAGGACTTGATGGTCGTCTTCCAGGGTCTGGGAATGAACCGGATCGGACACGACCACACCGCCGACTGCCCGTCCAACAACACGGGGAGCCCCTGCAACTGTGTCCCGGACGAGCCGACGTGGACGCAGCCCAAGGTCTTGACCGAGTTCTTCGGCGAGTCCTGGGAGCAGCGTCTGGCCGCCCGACGGGATCGGGCCCGCAGGCGGGAAGCCGCCGGACTGGAGTAGGGGGTACATCATGCCGGGAAAAGTTGAGTTCCAGATCGATGCAGATGATCTGATCCGCGTCGAGCAGGACTGGACCGAGGACCGCAATCACCGGTTCGACGGGTATACCACCCAGGTCGTCTACTTCCTGGGTGTGGAGGTCGGACGGTATAGGGAGGACGACTGCGGCCGGGTGCCCGAGGAGTTCACCACCGCTGCGCTGGAGGCCCGCAAGGAGAAGTTGGTCCGGGCTCTGTGGGCGCTCGGCGACCCGGACTGAGTGAGATCGGTCTCACATGTGGGGAGGGTTCCTTCGGGAGTCCTCCCCACGGTAGTTTCCGAACAATCTGAATCCGTTCCAAGGAGGAACCCATGGCCCGTTCCAAGAACTCTGCTGCTCTGCCTGTCGTCTCGTCGGTTGTCCCCCGTATCTCCGGGGAGGCCGGGGTGTACGCGGGCTTCGTCTACTTCGAGAACGAGGTCCGCCTCACGTTCCACAACGAGCACGGCGTGCAGAAGGAGGCCGGTGGCGAGCCGATCCGCCTGGACTACGTCACCGCCGCCGAGGAGGCCGTCAAGAAGGCCGTCGCCGACGAGGAGTTCGTCATGGCGCCGCCCGGATCCAACACCTGATCCATTAGACAAGAGGGAGACGAGGTGACCAGCTAGTTCAGATCTGTACGGACAGGTGTGGCCCTTATCACAGGGGCCGCACCTGTTTGTGTTTGTGCTCAGTGCCTAGGGTGGTGACATCAAGTCGCTGAAAGCCCTGTTCCCCAGCGGAAGGAAAGACCATGAAGGTCACCGAAACGCACTTCGTCGTCCACTACGGTTCCAAGGAGACGCTCGACCGTGACTGCCGGGAGACCGGCGCCCTGTTCTCGGACGAGGAAGCCGTCAAGCGGGCTCTGGCGCTGAAGGACAAGCACGGCAAGGCCTTCATCACCAAGCGGGACCGCAAGGGCCGGATCATCGCCTCCTACACCCCGGCCGCCATCAAGACCGTCGCCGCCTGATCAGGAGTTCACCATGGCACAGAGCATTCACCAGCAGCTCATCCTCTTCGGCATCACTCCGAAGTTCCTCTACCTGGGCGTCGAGCGCATGTCCCCCGCCTCGCAGGAGGAGGTGCACTCCTGGGCGGTCCAGGTCACCGGCGCCAACCGGTTCATCATGGAGGACCGGTACCGGGCCACGGTCAACGAGTACCAGGCCATGCGGAACTACGACACCGACGTCACCGAGCAGTACATGCTCAGCTTCGTCAACCGCATGGAGCGCATCATCGAGGTCGACTCCGTGGACTACGAGCGCTGGCTGGACCTGATGGGCGTCGGCTTCGGCGTCACCATCGAGGACACCCAGGCCAACCAGCTCTTCTGGAGGAAGCGGTTCGACAACGACGTCCGCTGCCTCAAGGACTTCCAGAAGGCGGTCGGCTACGACCGTGCCCAGGAGTTCCTGCTCAGCACCGTCTCCCGGTAGGGCCGGGTGAAGCAAAGCATTCTCCACCAGATGGCCGTATACGGCCTCACCGTCGAATTCAAGTACGGCGGTGAGGACCGGTACGACGGCAACTACCGCCGGACGGCCCTTAACAGCTCGGTCCACTCCTGGCAGGTACGAATGGCCTCCCGCCGTACGGAGGCCCTCGTGCTGGAGGACCGGTTCGCAGCCACGCCAATGGAGCACGCCTCCACCAAGACCGACACCCTCGTCCTCGTGGACAAGTACCTCCGGGCCTTGATGGGGCGTATCCAGCGGATCCGTCTGCTGGGAGATGAGCGGACCTTCACGGGCTGGTGCAAGTTGATGGGTGTTCGACCGGCTGACCTGAAGGGCCGTGCCGGGGGTCAGGAGTTCTGGCGGTCCCAGTTCGACCGGGACTGTCAGGTGGCCCGTGAGTTCACCGAGTTGATCGGCGGAGACGAGAAGGTGGACGAGTTCCTCTCCACCACTATCCGGTAAGGGGTTGGGATGAACGACACGAACCACGATCTGCGTACCGCGAGGGACCGGGCAGGGCACGCCTCTGAGTTCGTCTTCCCGCTGTACCACCTCGTGGAAGGCGAGCAGGTGCTCCAGGACGTCATCAAGGTGTCAGCCATGGGGGAGATCCCGGACGGCCGGTGGCGGGCCCAGCACGGGCCGTTCTACTGCATGGCGGATGCGCCGGACGAGTGGGTCGCCTGGGCTCCCGACGACCCGGAGGCCAAGGACCCCGCCAGCGTGGCCAAGGACTGGCGTGAATGGGAGGGATTCATGAAGGAAGCCACCTTCACCTCCCTGGAGAAGGCCATCGATGCCGCCGTGGCGGAGCAGCGCCGGACCCAGGAGCAGCTGGACGCGCTGGCCCGGAAGGGGAAGGGGTGAGGACGCAGTTCCGGCCCCGCGCCGTCTACCCGGGTCCCGTATACAACCCCATCGGCGGAGAGGAACTGGGGGAGCCTCATACCCGGGACCGTCATCTGGAGATGTGGGCGGATGCTCTCTTCGGACCACTTCTGGTGCCGTCGGCCCGAGGCGGCTGGGCCACCGAGGAAGTGCTGAACTGGGACGAGGCGGGTCTGCGGACCTGCAAGGAGTGCCGGGGAGCCGTCTTCGTGGAGAAGGAGTACGACGAGGGCCCCCTCAGCGGTCACCGGGCCTGGCATGACCGGCTGTACGAAACCATGTGCATCGTCGCGAAGACGTCGCACATCCACGGAAAGGGAGAGTGACATGGCAGTCAGCCTGAAGAGGTCACCGGCCCGGCGGCTGGGGTACGAGGACATGGAGGCGCGGCGTCTGGCCCGGGAGCTGGGCGGCGTGGCCGTGTCGGCGCGCTGGAAGGCCGCTCAGGGGGCCTGGGAGATCGGGGGCCCGGGTTCGCCCGGCCTGCCGCACATCGTGGTCCTGCCGCTCCCGGGCACCGGGTCCAGGACCACCTACATCGTCCTCGCCGACAACACGGCGCCGGTGAAGACGGCAGATCAGGCGCGGGCCGAATTCGAGTAAGCCTGCCTCGCTCCACGGGGACGTACGACCGGCCCCCGGCAGTCCGTCGGGGGCCTTCCGATGAAGGGGAAGAACATCATGGGTTCGATCAGTCTCAACAAGGACAACGCGGGTGTCGGCAACGGGGCGACGCTGGTGGAGGACGACGGCAGCGCGCAGAAGGGGATGCGGTTCGGCGCCAAGTGGGACGCGTCCTCGCGCGGCCAGTCCGGCGTCCTCGGTTTCCTCTCCCGCAAGGGCGGCCTGGACATCGACCTGATCGGCGTCCTCATGCAGGGCACCAAGGCCGTCAAGTACGTCGGCCTGGACAGCCTGGACCCCTTGCGGGCGCAGGGGTCGCCGGTCAAGCACTCGGGCGACAGCATCACCGGCGAGGACAACAAGAAGAAGCTGAAGAAGAGCGGCCTGACGCCGGAGCAGATCGAGATGCTGGACGACGAATCCATCGACGTCACCAGCTTCGCCGCGATCCCCCTGGACTACACGTCGATCTTCTTCACGGCCTCCGTCTTCAAGAAGGGCGGCATGGCCGACGCGAGCCAGGACAAGGGGTTCCAGGGCGCGAACAACGTGGAGTTCCGCGTGTACAGCTTCGGCCCGGACGGTACGCCCGTCGAGGACGCCCTGATCATGCCGGATCTCGGGGCGACGGCGAACTGCTGCCTCATCGCGAAGGTGTCCCGGACTTCGCTGACCGACCCGATGGCGCCGTGGAAGATCGAGGTGCTGGAGGAGATGGTGTCGGTCACGCGCGGCGACATCGAGTCCCTGCTGAAGCACTGCCGCCAGCGCGCCTGATCCAGGGCGGGTGATGCGGATCACCTGCGGATCCCTGTGACGGGGCCCCACAGAAGGGTACATTCCTTCTGTGGGGCCCTTCTCGTTTCGATCAGAGAGGATAAGAAAGATGAACCGCATGACCGAGCGCTACGACACTCACTACGACGAGGAGGAGTACGGCACGGAAGAAGAGGCCGAGATCCCCACGGACCGGCCGGAGCCGTACCCGAGGGACCTGCCGGTGAAGCTGAAGGCGCTGCGGAAGTGGGCGCGGGAATCCGGCGAGTACGACCACTCCGCGTACATCCGCTGGACTGACGACGGCGGGATGTTCTTCGACCTTGCGGGGCATGTCGCGGTGGGGTCGGGTCTGTACCAGGCGGTCTGGGAGTTCGGCAACCAGAAGGCGGCCGACGTCCGGCCCGCGCCGTCGCCGGGGATATCCCGCAGCTCCATGGTGATCCCGGTGCCGGATGCGGCGCAGTCGGTGCTGGGGCTGACGGACCGGGAGGCGGAGGTTCTGTTCTACGGTGAGGACGTGGCCGGGAACGAGAACGAGCGGCTGTCGCTGGCGTTCCTGGACCACTTGATCACGAGGTCGAGCGGGGAGATCCCCGGATTCCACATGTCCGACGACGACGTCACCGACTTCGTCAACCAGTGGTGCGGGGAGCAGGGGATCGCGGACCCGGACAGCGTCTGGGAGCCCGGTCAGGTCTCCCCCAAGGCGTTCGCAGCGTAGGAGGAGGAGCTATGCCGTACGAGGAAGGGCAGTATTCGGCCGAGGCGCTGGCCGAACACGACGAGGGCGGCCACAAGGAGGAGACCCGCTCCGGTTGCGACAAGTGCCAGGTGGTCGAGGCCGAGCTGGAAGAAGCTCACCTGGAGGGCCGTCACGAGGGAGGCCTGGTCCCCTTGTGCTGGGTGTGCGACCTCCCGAGTCTGAAGGAGGATCACGAAAGGATGATGGAGCTTCGAGCGCGGGAGGCGTGGGACGAGGAGCGGGACAGGCGGGCTCGCCGGGTGTGACGGATCGCACAGACCAACTCGCTGGATCTCAAGGCCCGTAGGGGGATAGGTTCCCTCTACGGGCCTTTCTCATAGGCCAGTTGAAGGAGAGAGAGAAGTCGTGAAGGTTTCTGAACTGACTGATTCTGAGCAGAAGAAGCTCAAGGAGGTCATGGCGAAGGACCGTCTTACGCGGAAGGACCTGTTCGACCTGGTCGACCTGAACCTGCGGCTCGCCGAGGGTTCTCGGGCCCCGGCGCGGACGGACGTCCAGAAGGTGTGCATGGAGCTCTTCGACACGCTCACCCGCGTGGTTCACGAGGGGAAGTCCGTCTCGGTCACCGGCTTCGGCTCGTTCGTCCGCTACCAGTCCCCGGCCCGTCTCGCACGCAACCCGCAGACCGGGGAACGGATGACCGCCCCCTCGCGGCAGCTCCCCCGCTTCCTTCCGGGGGCCTTGTTCGTCCAGTACCTGAACGGGCGTCCCCTCCCCAAGAAGGGGCCCGTCATCGGCAAGGCCGCGAAGGGCTCGGGGTCCGCCGTCGCGGACTACGTGAAGGCCGGGGTGCTCAAGCGCCGGTTCGTCAAGAAGGGGGCGTCGTGATCCTCAAGCCGCTCATCTGGAGCAACCGGGTGCGGGACGCCCTGGGCACCGGACCGTTCGTCTACGGAATCTGGTCCCGTAGCGACGGCACTCCTTTCGACACCCTTCTCGCACAGGGGGTGGACCGGTCGGACGCCGTCAAGCACCTGATCCGAGGCCACATCAGCCTGCGCCACCGGGTGTTCGTCACGGAGGACGGCTCGGCCGCGATGGTCTACGAGCGGGGCGCGGGGTTCACCGTGTACCTCTCCCGCGCCGTTCCCCTGAGGTTCCTTCTGGAGAAGAAGCCTGACCTCGTCTACACCGAGGAGGACGAGAAGTTCCTGCTCGACCTGATCGAGGAATTCCTCGTCGCCAACACCGAACTCTGATCTTAAGGAGAAGTGACATGAAGGTATCGCGCGAGTACCCCATGGGGCAGGACTTCGATGTCCTGTGGCTGGACCGTAGCGAGAAGGAGGAGGTCCAGCGGGTCTTCCTCGCCAACCAGGAGGGAAGCTTCGCCCTCTTGTCCATGGACGGCCTCAAGGGCTGGGCGAAGGAGGTCGTCGCCGACCACGAGAACTTCCCGGAGGATGCTCCGCTGGACATGTCCGGTGCGTTCTCCTCGCTGGTCATGAACAAGCCGGGTACCCGGGACTGGGTGCCGGTGACTCCCGAAGTCCGGTTGCACAGCCGGGAGCTGCTGCTCCGGTACACGGTCAACGGCGCCCGCGTCTGCGACTCCTTCCTGCTGGAGGGCTGATCTCGTGAGCCACAGCATCACCGCGAAGGACGTGCCCGCCCTGCGGGCTGACATGGTGGAGGACGCGCGGGAGTTCAAGAAGAACTTCCCCGAGGGCAAGCAGTGGGCGACGTCCCTCGAAGCGGCGGAGCTGTTCTGGGTCGCGAGGGACATGCTTCAGATCGCCGAGGTGGCAGCCGAGTCCCTGCCTGCCTTCACCATCGAAGCCGAAGACATCCCGGCGCCGCACGGTGTCCTGGTGTGGGAGGGGACGTTGCACACCATCGCCGGGTTCTCCTGGCAGGTGGTCGGGGGCTCGGTCCACCTGAACGCCCTGGTCCCCAGGCAGCTGGCGGCTGAACGGCTCGCCGGATTCGTGCTGAAGCAGCGGGAATCCGAGAGGATCCGCATCGACCACCTGATCCCGGTCCGCCGTGCATCGACGGAGGCGGCCAAGCAGAGCCTTATCCAGGAAAGGATGGAGAGCGGGTCGAGGGCGGAGCTGTGGTCGGACGTGGAGCTCCCGATCCCGCTGGGCAGGGAGATTGACCCGGAGAGCATCCGCTGCTCGACCGCCATGGCGGATGATCTGGACCGGAAGATCGGCGTCCTGTTGCCGACGATCGCCATGTCGCTGTGGCTGCTGATGGATCAGACCCTGGCGTCCAGAGAGATGATCCGGCCTTCCCGCCATGGCATGAAGAGGATCGCCCGGCTGGATGCGGCGCTGCTGACGGAGACCCGGTACGTGACGCTGCGGCGCAAGGCCGTGAACCCGTCTTACGGGGACGGTGAGGGGACGCAGCGTTCCCACCGGTGGTGGACCCGGGGTCACTGGCGGAAGGTCCCGTACGGGCCGGGCAGGTCCCGCAGGCGGCCGACCTGGATCGCCCCGTACATCTCCGGCCCGGACGGGGCGCCGATCCTGGACCCCGACAAGCTTGTGTCCGTGCTGCGTAAGTAACCGACAAGGAGAAGAGACCATGACCGACTTCAGTCAGTTCATGCAGGGGCGGCTCCGCCACCTAGGGGTCATGGAGGCGGTGCGTCAGAAGGCCCGGGAAGAAGGTGTGCTCCGGCCGCCGACGCAGGAGGAGCTCGATCAGCGCCGGGCAGAGGAGCTGGTCTACCAGGGCAAGGTTGAAGCGGTGCGGAACCGGATCGCCGGGATCCTGAGGGAAGAGGGCCTGGAGATCACCGTGATCGGCTATGGCAGCCGCGTCGTCCTCACGGACGGAAAGTCCGGCGGCTACCTCGCTTTGGACGACGGCACCTGGCACTGACCCTTCCGAGGCTTCTGACATAGTGCTCAGCTATTGAGAGGTACCTCACACAGCCTCCTTCTGGACTGCACGCTGGTCCAGGAGGAGGCTTTATCGTGTCAGGACAGATTGATAAGGGGACTGACGGCCCACAGACATCCCTCGGAAGGGGAGGACATCATGAGCGACAACGGCGTACGGCTCTCGAAGAAGAACGCGGAGGCCTTCGACGTCTGGTTCCGCACCACGGGAGCCGGTAGCGGCGCCCTGGACATGGCCCACCAGAACATGGTGGAGATGACCCTGAGGTACGCGTGGGCGGCCCGCAGGGACGTTCCGTCGGCCACCTCCCAGCCTTTCGTGTTCGTGGCCGCGTGCCCCGAGGTCAAGGAGCTGATCCTGTCCTACGCCCGCCTGTGTCTGGCGGCCTACAGCGACGAGGCCAAGGCCGCCCACCGGGCCGCTCTCTCCCTGCTCTCGCAGATTCAGGCCACCAAGCAGATCGCGGTGGCGGCGTGATAGACCACGAGGAGAAAATCGCCCGCTGGCTGACCGGGGATCCGGGCCTGGTGACCCCGACGGTGGCCATCGCGTCGCGGGTCAGCGGCCTGGAGGACCTTCACCCGCTGCGGGTCTGGGTGGTTAACCTCCTCTTCGACCCCGGCTACGGCATCGTCGCGGAGGACCTTCTGTGGATCTCCAACCGGCACGCGGACGTGGACGCGGCCGTCAGCATCCGCAACGAAATCGGTTCGGTGTTCTTCTCTCTGGCGAACTGGGACCGCGTCACCCAGCTGGTCAAGGCGTACACAACGAAGGAGATGTGATGGTACTTCAGCTGATCCCCCAACGGCCGTCCCGTACGGTACCTGCCGGAGAGCTCAGGCTCGCGGTGAGCTGGTGCCGCAACGGCGGTGTGGGGCTCTCCGGCCGGATCAAGAAGCTGCGCGGTATGAACCTCGACCTGGTGGTCACCGCGTACCGCCAGGAGGGGGCCGTCATCGGCATGTTCGCCCCGCTGGGGCTGGGCGGCGTCGCTTCGGACTGGGTGTGGATCGCCCACGACGAGAAGCGCGGCGGCCGGACGCTCTGGGACGAGTCGGCGGTGGTCGATCTGAGCCTGGCGCCCTCGGTGGTCTCCAAGCTGTCGGTGGCGGTGGTCGCCCACAAGCCGGGGACGTCCTTCGACGGGATCCCCAAGGCCCGGCTGGACGTGTACGGTCCGAACGACTCTGAAGTCCTGGTCCAGTCCGAGGTTCCCCTGGACACCTCCGAGGAGGGCTTCCCCGGCAACGTGAACGTGGCGGTGCTGCTGGACCTGGAGCGCGGCAAGTCCGGCTGGACGGCCCTGCGTGACGCCCGCTGGGGTTACTCCCGGCCGGGTGACCTCGACAACCTTCGCACGATGATGGAGTTGCTGGCATGAGCGACGGCATGGGCAACCTGGACAGCTACCTGACGCAGTCCGACGACGTCCTGCGAGACCCCCGCATCACCGACGACTGGGTTCAGGCCGACGCGCTCGGCGAGCTGAACCTGGACGACAACTGGGAGATCCACGTCGGCCACCCGGACTTCATGGAGGTCACCGGCCAGATCGACTCCGTCTCCCTGGTCCGGAACGGCACGTTCTGGGAGGTGAAGCTGAACACGATGGCGTACCCGGTGCTCATCCCGAACAACACCGACCGCATCGACCTGGCCTGAGCGTAGAAACAAGAGCTGCCCCCGGTCCTCGCCGGGGGCAGCTTCGTCATGTTAGGGCAAGTGGCCGTACCAGGGCACTTCTGCTGGATCTCACGATGTTCCCAGGTTAGTCTGGGATTTCCGCGTAGATCAAAGAGGAGGTCCTTGTCGTGAGGATCAAGGGATTCTGGCCCCTTCCTGTATCGGAGGGTCCCAACACTGTGGAGGAGCGCAAGGCGTTTCTCAGGAAGAACCTTACGGAGACCATTCCTGACGCCTGGTTCCCCACCCAGCAGAAGGCCGTGGACGCGGCGAAGCGGTTCGAGCGCGGGGAGCGGATTGACGGAGGGTGGGATCCGGCGGAGTTCTTCGCCTCGTGGGTAGCGGGCAAGAACCCGGACGAGCCGGGGGACGAGGGCTGGCTGGTGGTGTTCGGCTGCCGGGAAGGCATCCCCGAGCAGTGGGAGACATACTGGGCTCGCTTCAACGCGCGCCGGGCAAGCCGTATCAGCATGGCTTCTTAGCCACACAGGGCCAGGGGAAGACTGTGAGCGAGCTGGACGCTTCTGCTCCGGACCAGGTCCGGCTGACCTACTCGGTGGACTTCATCCATCCGGCCAGCGGGTCACGGATCTGGTCCAACGCACTGAGGGAGGAGTCTGAGGACAAGGCGTGGGCGTCGGTGAAACAGCTGAGGTGCTGGTACTACGCTCACCGGGTGAGCGTGCTGCGGTATGACCCGACGGGGAAGAGCCGGACGGGTCTGCTTCAGGCGGCGGAGTGGGACCGGGCAGGGAATCAGACGGCTTGGATGACCGAGGCGTGGGAAGAGTCCCCGGACTGGATGTCCCGGCGCGTCCTCCCTGAAGACCGGGTACCACCCCCGACCCGGGGTGTGACGTAGTTATCAAGTAGACTCCATCTGTTGACAGTACGGGGGATGCTTGGAAAGAGTGTCTTCCAACGAAGGGGAAGGAAGGCACATGTCAGAGAGTCGATCGCCGCTTGAGCGGCTGCTGGACGTAGATTTCTCGTGCGACCCGAGGAAGGCGCGGTTCGCCCTCCCGGGACGTGACCTCCCGGGGGTTGTAGCCGGTGAGCCGTCCGTGCCGGTGGGACGCATGAAGATCACCCGTGAAGTCGCGTATGACCTGGTGGTCAACCGGATCTACCGCAGGGGGATGGCCCCCTCGGACTTCCGTGACGACAACCGGGTCAACCGCGACATCTCCATCGGCGAGGTCAAGAAGTTCGCCCGCGAGAAGATCCTCACGGGCAAGTGGGACAAGCACACCCCCAAGTCCATGGACTTCACACCCGACGGGTACGTCCTGGACGGCCAGCACCGTGGCTGCGCGATCCTGTACGCGTACATCGTGGCCGCGCGGGAAGGTCTCCACTTCGAACCGCCGTCGGTGCCCGTCGTGGACAACGTCCCGTGGGGATCGTTCTCCAACATCGACACCGGCCTGCCGCGCAAGGGCCACCAGTTCCTGGACTTCCCGGACCCCCAGCGTGCGGCGATGACCCTCAAGTACCTCTCCCCCATGCTGGAGGGGCTGGAGCGGATCAGCCTTTTCGAAGAACGCGCCGACATCGACCGCATCCAGCAGCTGGCCTCGTACTTCCCGGAGCTCGGCAGCGGGTGGTACATGGAGGTCGCCCAGGCCAAGCGGCGTACCGGTATCCCGGCGAAGACCCTTCAGTCCCATATGATCGCCGCTTACCGGGCGGGGGCCGAGTACTCCCGGGTGCAGGAGTTCCTGAACCCGCTGATCCACACGGACATCGTGCTGGAGCCGTCCGACCCGCGTGACCGGGTGCGGACCCACGCCTACCGGGTTCGCAACGACCGGAACCGCAACGGAACGAAGAAGCTGTCGCGGGGCGACGAGATCATGTACGCCAACCTGGTGCGTGCAGGCCTGAGGAACTTCCTCGACGGCAAGAAGCTCGACAAGCTGGCCCCCACGAGTCTGGGTCTCGGCGAGCTCTGGCACGCCCCCCAGCTTCAGCAGTGGTACAAGGAGATCTCCGCATGACCGACGTAATTCCCCCGGCCCCCGAGGTCATCGAAGTACCGACGATTGTGAAGAACCCCGGCTTGGTGGTGTGGTTCCGCACCGAGTACCTCGGCCGGTGGGACCTGGTCGCCGACCGGGAAGAGCAGGCGAAGATCCTGGGCTGCACCCCGGCGCTGGTGTCGTCGCGGCGCTCGAACTACAGCCACGAGTTCCCCCGTCCGGTGGTGAAGTACGGGGCCCGCGAGTGGGTGCTGCGCTCGGAGATCGAGGACTTCGCCGAGTGGCTGGAGGACGCCCGTAACGCGGCGACCGGCGGGAACAAGGGCCGGAAGGTCGAGCGGACCGTGAAGCAGAAGGCGGAGGCGGAGATCCTGCGCCTGTCCCGTCGGCTGAACCAGCTGGAGGAGCAGAAGAGCCAGATCGAGATCAAGCTGCGGGAGAAGACGGCGGAGATCCGGCGGACCAAGTCGCGGATCGAGGCGCAGGAGAACCTGAGGGATACCGCCACGCGGTGATGTCGCAGGTCAGGGAGGCCGGGTCTCTTCGGAGGTCCGGCCTCCTGGCATGTGTGGGGTAAGTCACAGGCTGCTACGTCTTGCTACAGATCAGATGTTACTGGAGACTAGCTTGACACGACCGAAGGAGTAGACCATGGCCAGGCCCAAGATGGATGAGGCGCTCCGTGCGCGGCCCGTCTCCATCACGATGAACCCCCCGCAGAAGGCTGCGATAGACGACGCCGCGAAGAAGCTGGGCCTGAACAGGTCTTCCTTCGTGTGCAGGGTCGCCGAGCTGCTGGAATGTGGCGCGCTCACGGTGGAGCAGATTGCCGTGGCGTCGGTACAGATGGCCAAGTCCCGCGCATGAAAGACTGAAGGACCCCGGCTCCGACACCGGGGTCCTTCAAGGAGTCACACCCAGCTACCCACTGGAAGACTCTGGTACTTCATCACACGATTCGAGTGCAGCTCGCAAGGCCCGGAAGGGCTCCGTGTTAGCTCGACTCTACCCGATAATCGGGGGGCGAACCCAGAGCTCTTCCTTGCGAGAGGAAGAAAAGTGGCCGGTTTCACGTTCAAGCTCACTCCCGAGCAGCGGGCGGCACTCGCCCTTCAGCTTCGAGACATCAGCCTCCCCGACGAACTGTGGGATCTCCCGCACATGGTCAGGATCCGTGAAGCGGCCCATGCGGTGGGTGTCAAGCCGGAGGGTCTCGCCGCCGCCTGCTTCAACCGGGCCGGAATCCTCGCGGGTCCCCGCGTGCTAGGGCAGCCGAATCCACAGAAGAGCCCTGTGCATCTCGGCGCCTTCTATGCGCTGGTGGCTTTCTCCGGAGCGGGTTCCAACACCACGATGTCCGCGCGCGACCGGCTGATGCCCATTCCGGCGGCCCTCGCTCGGCCGCATCTGCCTGCCTTCGTCAGCGAGGAGGACGTGGAGGAGTTCGACTTCGGGTTCCAGACGTTGCGTCCGGCCAACGGGTCGGCCCTCCTGGCCAGGATGCTGCGGAAGATCTCCCTGTCCGAGGATGACGACGACATCATGGGCGGCCAGCCCGGGGCGGCGGAGTTCGCGTTCGGCTGTGTCCCCCGTGTCGAGCTTTCGTACTCGGAGGGTGCGGTCCTTCTGAGCGCCATGAGCAAGTCCAGCTCCCGGGGAAATCAGGCACTGGAGTTGGAGTCGAACCTCCTGGACGCGTACGTCGGTGACGAGATCCGCAACGACACGGCTTCCGACGAGCACCATCGGGTGGTGCCTGCACAGAAGTACGTTCTGGGGATCACGGCCTATTACCAGGGTGAGATCTTCGCCGAGGTGGCTGGGCACACGACCGGTTTCTACCAGCGCAACATGATCGTCCCGGTCGTTACCGCATCCGAGGACGAGGCCGTGTTGGAGGTAGGCCGTCTCCTCAGCCGGGGCCAGGACGTCCCGGAAAGTCTCCGCACGGAGGCTCTCGGGGCCCGTAGGGAGCGTCCGGAGTTCCCGGAGTCATTCGGGGACGTGGTCGACTTCTGCACGCGTGTGGGGTCCGCAGAGGACGGCGTGATCCTGTCCATGCCGGAGGTCATGGAGGAGGAGTTGATGATCCTCGCCTCCTCCCTCTCCGGTGGCCTGACCCTGGAGGACCCGCGTGCGTCTCACGCCACGCTGGCCTTGTACCGGGTTGCCGCTCAGTCGGCTCTGATGCGCTGCTCCTATGAGATCACCGAGGAGGACTGGGCCGTCGCCCGGGGATTCGGGTCGGTTACCCACCGCGCGGCCGAGGTGCTCACGTCCTTCCAGAGCCGGGTGGAAACCGAGGGCCGGGTCGAGGAGGCCGGTCGCAAGTCCCGTGCCGAGCGGGTGCGGGAGAACGCCGATGCGATGGGTACGCCCGGCACCTGGCCGGACGTCGTGGTCCGTGTGTCACAGAAGATCACGGCGAAGTGCAGGATCAAGCCGCTCAACCAGGTGGAGATTCGGGACCGGCTGACCAAGTCGGAGGTGACGGAGTGGGAGGAGAGCTGTGTGATCGCCGGGGGTGAGTGGGAGAAGGAGAAGGCGAAGGGCGGGCTGGCCCGGTGGACCCTGCGATACGCGGTCGAGAACAAGCTGCTGAAGGATAACGGTGAGGGCAAGTACGTGCCCTGCTAAAAATCGAACACCGAAAAAGCCCCCGGTAGCCATCGGGGGCTTTTTTGTTACTCTCCGTAGCTGGTGGGGTCCTGGGGTCCCTGGGGTCCCCGCAATGGGGTCTCGGGTCGGAGGGACCCCACTAGGACCCCACCTTTATATCTATATAAAACAAAACAAATAGGACATCTCCATCCTATGTGATAGGGACACGTCAAACCTGTGAGCTGGTATTACTGCAAGTGGGGTCCCTAGAGGGAGGACCCCACCACTCGGAGGGACCCCAGGACCCCACTTGCAGTACGACAATGCGTAGCGTGAGAAAGTCGAACACGAGGAGTCGATCGAACGCCTTGGAGCCGAGCCCCGACATCTGCCCGTCCGAATGGGACGATGTTGGTGACGAAGGAGGTGGCCATGGCTCTGCCCGATGGGTTCCTGCGCGTGGTCCTGGCGGGCCGGTGGCTGCGCCCGAGCGGCGCTCCGCATCGCGGTGAGGTCTTCGTGACCCCTGACCCCGCGCTTATCACGGCTCTACCGGCCGGAGTGGACTACACGATGGTCCTGTCCACGACCGAGATGATCCTCTCCGGGGACGGATCCGCGCGCGCCGAGGTGCTCAACCCGTACGACCCTGGCATCTTCCCCGGCGTCAGCACCCCGTTCGTCTGGAAGTACTGCGTCGAGCAGCACTTCTCGAACTCCCACTGGGTCAAGTACTGGGTGACTCTTCCCGAGGGGATCGCCGACCACGGCGTTTTCGACCTGTCGGCGGCGCCCAAGGAGAACATGAACATCGTCCGCCCCATCGGGTGGTTCCCCTCCCACAAGTGGGACTCCCGGTTCTCGTACTCGGGGATCTCCGGTACAACGGCCTGAGAAGGGGTCTGGGCGGGCTTCTGAGGGGCGAACTCGGTTCCGGAGTCCCCCACCCCTATGAGAGGGCAGGGAGGCGCTCAAAGGCTTATAGAGGTTGTTGCAGGATGGGTACAGGGCTGAGGTAGGTTCCGTCTTGAACGACCTCTGCTCGCAACACACCCACGGAGCTTCCATGCGCAAGACCTTCACCGCTGTGGCCCTCACCGCCGCAGCCCTCGCCTCGGCCGCCGGATCAGCGTCAGCGGCGCCCCTCCCCACCGGGCCGGATGCGGTCAAGAAGCTGACGGGCCGGATCCTTCCGGCCCCCGACGCCATCACGGGATCCGCCGTGGACGGAGGCAGTGGCCTGCTGAACCTCAAGGACACCAACGCGGTGAACGTGATGTCGGATCACTCCCGCACCCAGGTCACCGGCACGTCCGGCGTCCAGGGCTGAGCACGGTAAACTGATGCACGCACAACGAGTGGCCTTCGAGGCCGGGTGAAATCAGCAGCGCCCCGGGACACGGTCCCCACTCGGAACCCGTCCGGTGAATCCACACACCGGGCGGGTTTTTCGTGCGTTTGACCCATTGGGGCCGGGTAAGAGACCCTTTGGGTGGAACGTCACGTTCCGGACAAGAGCTACCCGGGAGCAGTCCATGATCCATAAGGTCACCCTCGTCCGCGAGGACATGAGCGAGCTCGTGCTCGACACGAAGCCCCAGGAAATCTGCGTCGACACCGAGGACGAGGGTCTCCACGTCGAGATCCTGTGGAAGGCCTCTCAGCTGGCCAACGACGCCGAGGAGTACCTGGCGGTCAAGGCGGTGTGGCCCGGTCGGGAGAAGCTGATCCTCGCGGACAAGAACGACGAGGTGCTCTTCAGCGGCAAGATCTCCGGCTTCCTCTACAACGCAGAGGAGATCGGTCTCAAGGCCCGCCAGGACTCCATGGTTCCCGGCGCCGTCACGCTGGACGTGGTCGAGGACACCGCCGACCCCAACCGGTCCTCGGTCCTGATCACCGCCAACAACTACGGCAAGGGCGGCCTGTCGATCGACTTCGGTGACGGCACCCCG
>Ga0307411_10000018_pt1 | contig 87365 bp, 64 predicted proteins | sample DK1Ometagenome_2_FD_203712 | JGI IMG/M metagenome (GOLD analysis project Ga0307411, IMG submission 203712) | Maize rhizosphere microbial communities from greenhouse at UC Davis, California, United States - DK15-O-1 | ecosystem: Host-associated > Plants > Roots > Rhizosphere > Soil | place: USA...
TTGCGAGAATATGTTTCTACGAACTATTTAGATGCCAATGCACTCTCATCCCTTTTCACTTTAATAGTGCAAATTTAAAAAAGTAAAAACTTATAAATTAACTTTGCAAACATAGGAGTTCGCAAAGGTTTTTCCAAATTTCAGTAAGATTTGATTGTTTAAAAAAATAAGTTCGCAAAGCTTTATATTGATTCAGCTTTGCGAACTTTATGTTTTTTAAGGATTTACGAATAAAAAACCTTGCGTGCAGTTAAATCTTACTTAAATTCCCGCAATCGCTTTTATTTCGTCTATAATTCGAAGTGCCAAAATATCAGCTTTTTCCTGAGAAGGAGCTTCAGTATAAATACGAATAATAGGTTCGGTATTTGATTTTCTTAGATGAACCCATTCTGTAGCAAAATCAATTTTCACACCGTCTATTGTCGAAATATCCTCATTTTTATATTTTTCAGTCATCGCAACTAAAATAGCATCAACATCAATTTGTGGTGTTAATTCAATTTTATTTTTGCTCATATAATATTCAGGATAAGAAGCACGCAATGCCGAAACTGACATTTTTATATTCGCCAAATGTGTCAGGAACAATGCAACTCCAACCAAACTATCACGTCCGTAGTGCAATTCAGGATAAATAATTCCGCCATTTCCTTCACCGCCAATAATTGCGTTGTTCTTTTTCATCAATTCAACCACATTCACCTCGCCTACTGCGCTGGCTTCGTAATTCCCTTTATGGCCAACAGTTACGTCGCGCAAAGCACGTGAAGATGACATGTTTGAAACCGTATTCCCAGGAGTTTTACTCAACACATAATCAGCGCAAGCAACTAATGTATATTCTTCACCAAACATTTCCCCGTCTTCGCTAATAAAAGCCAAACGATCCACGTCCGGATCAACTACAACTCCTAAATCGGCTTTTTCTTTTACTACCAATTCAGAAATATCAGTTAAATGTTCTTTTAAAGGTTCAGGATTATGAGGAAAATGTCCGTTTGGTTCGCAATATAATTTTACTACTTCAACGCCCATTAATTCTAATAATTTCGGAATAATGATTCCGCCAGAAGAATTTACCCCATCAACAACAACTTTAAATTTTGCTGCTTTTACTGCTTCAACATCAACTAAAGGCAAATTCAAAACCTCGTCAATATGAATATCCATGTAAGCGTCGTTCATTGTAATTTCGCCTAAACTGTCCACATCCGAGAAATCGAAAGCTTCAGCATCGGCAATTTCAAGAATTTTAGCACCTTCGGCACCGCTTAAAAATTCGCCTTTTTCGTTTAATAATTTAAGCGCATTCCATTGTTTTGGATTATGAGAAGCCGTCAGGATAATTCCTCCATCTGCTTTTTCCAAAGGCACGGCCACTTCTACAGTTGGCGTAGTCGAAAGTCCAAGATCAATAACATTGATTCCTAAACCAATTAATGTATTTACAACCAGATTGTGAATCATCGGACCAGAAATTCTGGCGTCACGACCAATTACAACTGTTAGTTTTTCTTTTGCAGTATTATTTTTTAAAAAGGTTCCGTAAGCCGATGCAAATTTTACAGCGTCAACAGGAGTCAGGTTATCACCTACTTTTCCTCCTATCGTTCCACGAATACCGGATATTGATTTTATTAATGTCATTTTTTTGAGTTATGGTTACCGGTTACAAATATAGATTTTTTTTAAAGATGCTAAGGTTCTGAGGCGCTAAGGTTTTTTTAAAGATACTAAGGTGCTGAGATACTAAGATTCTAAGTTTTTTTTTTACAGTTGCTATCCCGAAACTTTGGGACTAATTTTCTAAGATTTAAAAAGGAACTAAAATATTAAGTTTTATATTGTGAAGTCTACTGGTAAAAACGATTTAAAAAAGATTTCATACTTTTACTAAAACAACATAGTTTCTTAGTTGAAACTTCTGTATGGCAACTCTTAAATAACATCAACAAAAGAGAACTTAGCATCTTAGCCCCTCAGAACCTTAGCAACTCTAAAAAAGAATCTTAGAACCTCAAAAAGAATGAACTTCCTTGCCCACATATATCTTTCCGGTGAAAATGATTTAATCAAAATTGGCAATTTTATGGCCGATGGAATTCGCGGAAAACAATTTGAACATTTTCCTGAAGATGTTCAGAAAGGAATTATTTTGCATCGTTTTATTGATACCTATACCGATTCGCACGATATTTTCAGACAAAGTACCAAACGGTTACATGAAAAATACCATCATTATTCGGGGGTGATTGTAGACATTGTTTACGATCATTTTTTAGCTAAAAACTGGTCTAATTATTCTGATGAAAAACTCGAAAGTTTCATTAATAGATTTTACAGTTCCTTACATGAAAATTATGCCATTCTAACCGAAAAAACGCAAGGTATGATGCCCTACATGATTGATCAAAACTGGCTTTTGAGTTATAGAACTGTTGAAGGAATTCATCAAATTTTAACGCAAATGGACAGAAGATCAAAAAATGTATCGAAAATGCAATTCGCCAGTGAAGAATTAAAAGAATTCTATGACGACTTTGAACAGGAATTTACTAGTTTTTTTGAAGATATAAAACTGCATGCCCATCAAAAACTACAATCACTATGAAAAAAATTACGCTTTTATTAAGCCTTATTTATATTAGCTGTTCCGCTCAGGTTGCTACAAATCCAACAGGATTAGTAACTTCAAAAGCGATGGTGGTTTCTGCCCGCGAAGAAGCGTCAAAAATTGGAGTTGAAATCATGAAAAAAGGAGGAAATGCTTTTGATGCCATGATTGGTACCGAATTGGCTTTGGCAGTCTCTTTTCCTTTTGCAGGAAACATTGGCGGCGGCGGATTTATGGTTTACAGAAAAGCAAATGGCGAAGTTGGATCTCTGGATTATCGTGAAAAAGCACCTTTGGCAGCATCAAAAGATATGTTTCTGGATAAAGACGGAAATGTTATAAAAGGAAAAAGTACCGAAACCGCACTGGCCATTGGTGTTCCGGGAACTATTGCCGGAGTTTTTGCAGTGCATAAAAAATTCGGTTCATTACCAATGTCCGAAATCTTAAAACCTGTTATAGCTCTTGCCGAAAGAGGTGTTATTGTTACCAAAAAGCAGGAAAAAAGCATGAATAATTATCGGGAATCGATCGTAAAAGTAAACGGTTCGACTACACTTTTGGCAACTAATTTTAAAGAAAAAGACACTATTAAATATCCTGCTCTTGCCAATACATTAAAACGAATATCTAAAAACGGTCGAGATGAGTTTTACAAAGGTGAAACCGCCAAAATTTTAGTTAAATATCTGCAGAAAAAAGGTGGAATTATTACGCTGGAAGATTTAGCGAAATACGAAGCCAAGTGGAGAAAACCGCTTCAGTTTAATTACAAAGATTTAAAAATCACTTCGATGTCACCGCCAAGCAGCGGCGGAATTTGCCTGGCGCAAATCCTGAAAATGATTGCTCCTTATGATCTGGCAAAAATGGGTCATAATTCCCCGGAAGCAATTCAGGTAATTGTTGAAGCAGAGCGAAGAGCCTATGCCGACAGAAGTCAGTTTTTGGGCGATCCGGATTTTGTCAAAATTCCCGTAAAAGCATTACTTTCTGATGCCTATTTAAAAGATAGAATGTCGACTTTTAATGTTGAAAAAGCCAGTTTATCATCAGAAATAAAAGAAGGAAAAATAACGTATAACGAAAGTACCGAAACCACTCATTATTCCATAGTAGATCAATTTGGCAATGCTATTGCTGCAACCACAACCTTAAATGATGGTTACGGTTCTAAATATTATTGTGACGAGCTAGGTTTTTTTCTCAATAACGAAATGGATGATTTTAGTGCCAAACCAGGATCTCCAAATATGTTTGGTTTAGTTGGAAGCGAAGCCAACAGCATTGCGCCTCAAAAACGCATGTTGAGTTCGATGACGCCAACAATCGTAGAAAAAAACGGAAAACTTTTTATGGTTGTAGGAACTCCGGGAGGCTCTACCATTATAACTTCGGTTTTGCAGACTATTTTAAATGTTTACGAATACAAACTGAGTATGCAGGAGGCTGTAAACGCCCCGCGCTTTCACCATCAATGGCTGCCGGATCTTATTAATTTTGAAGCCGATGCTTTTGATGTCAAAACTTTAGACCTACTAAAATCTAAAGGTTATCTGATCAACGAAAAACCAACTCCCGTACTTGGTAAAGTGGATGCAATTTTGATTCTACCAAATAAAAATCTTGAAGGAGGTGCCGATTTTCGCGGAGACGATGCGGCTTCTGGTTTTTAAGTTTTAAAAAAAATAAAGTGAAATAATTTACATTTTCGAATTCTATGCCCTAAATTTGTAGTTTACCTAACTTTTTACACAAATAATGTTAAGAAAACTTTTTCGCAGACTAGAGAGCATTATTGCTTTAGCTCAATCTATATTGACCCCAAAGCAATTTATATTTTTATCAAGTGTATTAGTTGGTATTTCCTGCTCATTGGCTGTAATCGTTTTAAAAACATTTGCACACAGTGTTTTCTCTTTTGCGACCTATATAAACGGAATCCTTAAATTAAATTTCATTAATGGTATTTTACCTATAATTGGTATTTTACTAACTGTTTTTGTTGTAAAAAAAGTATTGAACGGCACGATTCAAAAAGGTACTTCACAAATTTTATATGCTGTTGCAAAAAAAGCCAGTATTATTCCTAAAAAGCAAATGTATGCCCAAATCATTACGAGTTCCTTAACGGTAGGTTTGGGAGGTTCTGCCGGATTAGAGAGCCCAATTGTAATAACCGGAGCTGCTTTTGGATCAAATTACGCACAAGGCTACAAATTATCTTATAAAGACAGAACTTTACTTATTGGCTGCGGAGTTGCTGCAGGAATTTCAGCAGCTTTTAATGCTCCTATCGCCGGAGTTCTTTTTGCTATCGAAGTTTTATTGGTAGATGTTAGTATTTCTGCCTTCACGCCAATTATGATTTCGGCTGCGACCGGTGCTTTGGTTTCTGCTATTTTATTAGACGAAAGCATTTTATTATCCTTCAAAAAACAAGAAACTTTTAACTATCATAACATTCCTTTTTATGTTCTTTTAGGCGTTTTAACTGGTTTTATAGCAGTTTATTATGCCCGAAATTTTCAAAAAGTCGAGCATTATTTTTCTAATTTAAAAATGGGACCGTATAGAAAAGCACTAATCGGTTCTTCTTTATTAGCCTTGCTTATTTTTATTTTCCCGACTCTTTTTGGCGAAGGTTATGAGAGTATCAAAACCTTATCAGAAAGTGATCCCGGGCAATTATTAGACAATACTTTGTTTGCTGATTTTAGAAACAACCAATGGGTTTTACTTCTTTTTGTGGGATGCACGATGATGGTAAAAGTATTCGCTTCCGGATTAACTCTTGGAAGTGGAGGAAATGGAGGAAACTTTGCTCCCTCGCTATTTATGGGATCGTATTTGGGCTATTTCTTTTCCAAATTTATCACCTTGATTGGTTTATCAAAACTGCCAATTAGTAACTTCACGATGGTTGGAATGGCCGGTATTTTGAGCGGATTGTTTCATGCGCCACTGACGGCGATTTTCTTAATTGCCGAAATTACCGGTGGTTATGGCTTAATGATTCCGCTGATGATTGTTTCATCTATAAGTTTTGCAATTTCAAAACGTTTTGAAAAATATTCGCTTGACGTAAAAAACCTGGCTAAAAAAGGGCACGCTTTTACCAGCAATAAAGATTCTAATATTCTTTCGACTTTAGATATTGATACGATTATACAATGCGATTATTTAACGGTTTCACCAGATGAACATCTAACTAAACTAGTCGATCTTATTTCGCACTCCAATCAGGTTGTTTTTGCCGTTGTAACGAAAGAAAACGAACTTGTTGGTGTGGTTCATTTTAATGATATCCGCGAAATTATTTTTAATCCGTATCGTGTAAAATATACTTTGATTAAGGATGTAATGAAAACGCCTCCGGCAGTTATTTCCTCTTTTGATAGTATGGAAATAGTTATGACTAAATTCGAAAGATCAAAATCAGCCTTTATTCCTGTGTTACGCGACGGAAAATATTTTGGTTTTATTTCTAAATCTATCGCTCTCGAAGCTTACCGAACAAAATTGCGTTCTATGACAATTGAATAAGCTTAATATCGGTTAGGTTTAAAATTTGAATTATCCGATAATAAGACATATCTTTGTAGGATTATGTGGAATATAGACGTAGGATACAGAGAAGAATTTCAATCAACATTTGATCGATTGTACCAGAAAAGGCTTGATTCGCAAAACAGCAGACCATTGCCAAATATCGCTTTGCATAAAATTCGCGAAAGCTTATCGCTTGAATGGACATATAATTCGAATAGTATTGAAGGCAACACTATGAGTTTGCGCGAAACCCAAATGGTTATTCAGGAAGGAATTACGATTAAAGGAAAATCACTTCGTGAACATTTTGAAACTCACAATCACGATAAGGCTATCGACTATTTGTATTCTATTGTAGATGACACTTACAAACTTCGAAGTATTGACATTCTCTCTATTCACGGATTAGTTTTACGTTCTATCGAAGATGATTTTGCAGGACGTTTACGTAATGGAGGCGTTCGTATTTCGGGCGCTAATTTTATGCCTCCAAATGCCAATAAAGTTTCAGATTATCTGGATGAACTAATTGATTTTATCAATACAAATCCGTTAGGCTTAAACGATATTGAACTGGCAACAATTTTTCATCATAAATTGGTCTGGATTCATCCTTTCTTTGATGGAAATGGGCGAACTGTTCGTTTAAGTATGAACTTGTTATTAATGCGTTGCGGTTTTCCACCGGCTATTATTCTCAAAAATGACAGAAAAAAATATTACGAAGCTCTTAATCAGGCGAATAATGGCAATTATCAAAAATTAACGCTGTTGATGTGTCAGGCTTTAGAACGTACCCTTAATATTTATTTAAGCGCCATGCCGGGAAGCAGTTACGATTATCAGCCCATCATAAATATTGTGAGTGAACCAGAAACTCCGTACGGTCAGGAATATATTAGTTTATTGGCCAGAACAGGAAAAATTGACGCTTATAAAGAAGGCCGAAACTGGTACACAACCAAAGAAGCCATCGAAGAATATATGGCAACCAGAAAAAGAAAACGCTAGCTTAGGTTAGCGTTTTTTGTTACTAATTGTAACATAAAGTTTTGTTTTCGAGTATGAAAAGAATAAATCAAAGTGGTAACTTTGCGTTTTGCTCAAATTATGTTAGAAAAAGACAATACTATTGAAGTTCTTGGTGCAAGAGTTCATAATTTAAAAAATATAGACATTTCTATTCCGCGTGAAAAACTGGTTGTTATTACCGGTCTTTCAGGTTCGGGAAAATCTTCTTTGGCGTTTGATACGATTTATGCCGAAGGACAGCGCCGTTATGTTGAAACGTTTTCAGCTTATGCCAGACAGTTTCTTGGCGGCTTGGAGCGTCCTGATGTTGACAAAATCGACGGACTTTCGCCGGTAATTGCGATTGAACAAAAAACAACAAGTAAAAGTCCTCGTTCGACTGTTGGAACTATTACTGAAATATATGATTTCCTGAGACTTTTATACGCTCGTGGAGCTGATGCTTACAGTTACAATACTGGCGAAAAAATGGTTTCTTATTCTGATGATCAGATTAAGGATTTGATTATGCAGGATTTCAACGGAAAACGTATTAATATTCTGGCTCCGATTATTCGTGCCAGAAAAGGGCATTATGCCGAATTGTTCCAGCAAATTACTAAACAGGGATTTTTGAAAGTTCGTGTAAATGGCGAAGTTCAGGATTTGGTTTCAGGAATGAAACTGGATCGTTATAAAACGCACGACATTGAAATTGTTGTCGACAGAATGTTGATCGAAAATACCGAAGACAATCAAAAAAGATTAGCAGAAAGTATCAATACGGCAATGCATCACGGCGAAAACGTTTTGATGATTTTAGATCAGGATACAAATGAAGTCCGTTATTTCAGTAGAAATTTGATGTGTCCAACAACCGGAATTTCATATCAAAATCCCGAACCAAATTTGTTTTCATTTAACTCTCCAAAAGGAGCTTGTCCGCATTGTAACGGACTAGGAACGGTTCACGAAATCAATATTAAAAAGATTATTCCAAATCCGAAATTATCAATAAAAAGCGGTGGTTTCGCTCCGCTTGGCGAATATAAATCGTCTTGGATTTTTAAGCAATTAGAAGTTATTGGAGAAAAATTCGGGTTTAAAATTACGGATCCGATCGAGAAAATCCCCGAAGAAGCCATGAACATGATTCTTCACGGAGGAAAGGACAAATTCACCGTAAACTCAAAAGATTTAGGTGTTACAAGAGATTATAAAATAGATTTTGAAGGGATTTCACATTTCATCAAAAATCAATATGATGAAAGTGCTTCGACAACTATAAAACGTTGGGCAAAAGACTTTATGGACGAAGTAAATTGTCCGGTTTGCGAAGGTTCACGTTTAAAAAAAGAAGCCCAATTTTTTAGAGTTAATGGAAAAAATATCACAGAATTATGTGATATGGATATTTCTGATTTAACGGCCTGGTTTCAGGATTTAAATAGTCATTTAACAGACAAACAACTTTTGATTGCATCAGAAGTCGTGAAAGAAATCAAAGATCGCTTGAACTTTTTGATGAATGTTGGTCTGAATTATCTGGCTTTAAGCCGAAGTTCAAAATCACTTTCGGGTGGTGAAGCGCAGCGTATTCGTCTGGCAACACAAATTGGTTCACAATTGGTTGGTGTTTTGTATATTCTGGATGAACCAAGTATTGGTTTACACCAAAGAGACAATGAAAAACTAATCAAATCACTGGAACAATTACGTGATATTGGAAACTCTGTTATTGTTGTTGAACATGATAAAGACATGATCGAAACAGCAGATTATGTAATTGATATTGGTCCGAAAGCAGGAAAATATGGTGGAGAAATCATAAGCATCGGAACGCCGGCAGAAACTTTAAAATCAAATACAATTACCGCTCAATATTTGAATGGTACAATGAAATTAGAGATTCCGAAAGAACGCAGAAAAGGGAACGGAAAGTTTTTAAAATTAACCGGAGCAACAGGAAATAACCTTAAAAACGTTTCTATTGAATTACCTTTAGGTCAATTAATTTGTGTTACGGGAGTTTCCGGAAGCGGAAAATCGACTTTGATTAACGAAACGTTGTACCCTATTTTGAACGCTTATTATTTTAATGGCGTAAAAAAACCACAGCCTTATAAAAAAATAGAAGGCTTAGAACATATTGACAAAGTAATTGATATAGATCAAAGTCCGATTGGTAGAACGCCACGTTCAAATCCAGCGACTTATACCGAGGTTTTTACCGAAATCAGAAACTTGTTTACAATGACTTCTGAAAGTATGATTCGTGGTTACAAAGCAGGTCGTTTTAGTTTTAATGTTAAAGGCGGACGTTGCGAAACCTGCGAAGGTTCTGGAGTAAGAACGATCGAAATGAACTTTTTACCAGACGTTTATGTAGAATGCGAAACGTGTCAGGGAAAACGTTTTAACAGAGAAACGTTGGAAATTAGATACAAAGGAAAATCCATTTCGGATGTGTTGAATATGACAGTCGATGAAGCGGTTCCGTTTTTTGAAAATATTCCGAAGATTTATAGAAAAGTAAAAACGATTCAAGATGTTGGTTTAGGATATATTACGCTTGGTCAGCAAAGTACGACGCTTTCTGGTGGTGAAGCGCAGCGTATAAAATTGGCCGGAGAATTGTCTAAAAAAGATACCGGAAATACATTTTATATTCTGGATGAACCTACAACAGGTTTGCATTTTGAAGACATTCGTGTTTTGATGGACGTAATCAATAAACTGGTCGATAAAGGAAATACAATTCTGGTAATCGAGCATAATATGGACGTGATTAAACTTGCCGATTATATCATTGATATAGGTCCCGAAGGCGGAAAAGGCGGCGGACAATTAATTGCCAAAGGAACTCCTGAAGAAGTAGCAAAAAATAAAAAAAGCTATACGGCGAAGTTTTTGAAAAAGGAATTGGAAGCGTAATATGTTTGCAATGATACCTTTGTCAAAGTTTTAACTTTGACAAAGGTTGAAATCCAATGTCACCCTATATACCTTGTCATCCCAGAGAACGAAGGATAACAAAAATGGGGTATTTTTTCGTGGATATTTCCGTTTTAGTCATAATCAGAGCATCTAAAAGTTCCGTAGGAACGACATATTGCCATCAACACGACCGAGATTAGCTGTATTGATTGAGGATTTTCTTGTGGATATCCCTCATTTCTCGGGATGACAAAAATGGAGATAGTACCATTTTTATAAAATTTCATTAATCATTTGATAATGAATATCAAACCCAAAATATATTTAACAAATGTTACATTTCAATTAATAAATGTGCATTTCTGTGTCAATTCTCAAAAAAAGACTTAATTTAGCTAGCCGTTTTTGTATTTTTTTTCCATTTCGGTCTAATCTAAACTTATGAATCTAAAAGAGAAATTCAGTAACGTTGACCAATATTTTTCGCCTAAAATAATTGATGAAGTAAACGATCAATATATTAAAGCGGCTAAAATAAAAGGTCAGGAAGTTCCGTGGCATAATCACGAAAATGAAGATGAATTATTTTACATTGTTGATGGTGAACTTTTAATGGAAATTGAGAATGAACCCTCTTTTACTATGAAAAAAGGCGATTTATTTGTTGTAAAAAAAGGCGTAAATCACAGGGTTTCATCTGTTGACGAATGTTTAATAATGCTGATTGAATCTAAAACTACTGAACATACCGGAAAAGTTAAAAGCAACATTACTAAATCAATTGAGGAACAAACGTATTAATTAAAAGACAATTCTTCTTTTTATAAAACAATGTTTCTATTGAAAACGAGTGCCCTAGCCCTGATGGTCCCGAAGCTTCGGGAGGCATCCTTTTTCTTGCTTCTTTAGCAAGGAAAAGATATAGCGGACAGCAGGAATCAGCTCCTTACTTTCACTATAATTAAAATGACAATTAAAGAAATAAAAATATAAATAATTAAAATACCTAAAATGAGATTAGAAGATTTTGATAATGATGAGGATAAAGTAATTCAGGACCGTTTGAAGCAAAAAACGTGGAATGAAATCAGAACCAATGACAGCTGGGCGATTTTTAAAATCATGGCCGAATTTGTAAATGGTTACGAAAGCATGGGGCGTATTGGTCCTTGTGTTTCGATTTTTGGGTCGGCGAGAACAAAACCAGAGGATAAATACTATTTATTGGCTGAAAAAATTGCCTATAAAATTAGCAAAGCCGGTTATGGCGTAATTACAGGCGGAGGGCCTGGAATTATGGAAGCCGGAAATAAAGGCGCACATTTAGGAGGCGGAACTTCGGTTGGTTTGAACATCGAACTACCTTTTGAACAACACTTTAACCCTTATATCGACCACGATAAAAACCTTAATTTCGATTATTTCTTTGTGAGAAAAGTAATGTTCGTAAAATATTCGCAAGGTTTTGTGGTGATGCCTGGAGGTTTTGGAACTCTTGACGAAATGTTTGAGGCAATAACTTTAATTCAGACCAAGAAAATTGGAAAATTCCCAATTATATTAGTTGGTGTCGAATTCTGGTCTGGTTTGATTGATTGGGTAAAAACAGTTTTGGTTGAAAAAATGCAAACTGTAAGTCCTGATGATTTAAACTTATTTAAAATCGTAGACACTGAAGATGAAGTAGTTGATGTTCTGGATAAATTCTACAAAAAATACGATTTAAGTCCTAACTTCTAATTTTTAAATTATATAGTAACTTAAGTTAATCTAAGTTTAATAAATAGACATAAATTTGCCTGAATGAGCAAATAACGTTAAGTCTTACAAAAAATGAAAGCTGTTTTTTAAAACAGCTTTTTTTATGCTATTTTTACAAAAAACCAAAACGAGTTTATGCACGTAATTTAAGTGATATCCTTTAACACCAAGCCATCATTGAAGCCATTTTATAGAAACATTTTTGTTATTTTAGTTTTATTCAGCTCGATAAAACACTACGCACAGCATCAATCTAAGATGGAAGTGGCTGTAAATCTTGAGCTTAAAACATTGAATGTAAAACAAGATATCATATTTTATAATACTTCAAATGATTCTTTGAGTATGATCGTTTTGAATGACTGGAATAATGCTTTCTCTGATAAAAATACGCCTTTGGCTAAACGTTTTTCTGATGAATTTTACAGAGGTTTTCATTTGGCGAAGGCCGCTGAAAGAGGAAATACTACGATTTTGAATCTTTCTGATTCTGATAATTTGGCTTTTGAATGGGAAAGAACCGACAAAAACCCAGATTTTATTATCGTAAAACTGAAGCAAAAGCTGCTTCCCGGCGAAAAAATTGAACTTCATCTTACTTACATCTCTAAAATTCCGAGTGATAAATTTACGCACTATGGTTTCGATCAAAATGGTGGAATGAGTTTAAAAAACTGGTTTTTAAGCCCTTCCCGTTTTGAGAATCATAGTTTTGTGAAAAGCAATAATTTTAATCTTGATGATATTGCAAATGCAAGTACAGATTATGAGATTGAAATAAAAATTCCGAGTCAATATTCGATTACGACTGATTTGAATTCGGTTTCAAAGGATAATTCTAACGCTTCTTATACTTCTTATCTTTTTTCAGGATCGAACAGAACTGATTTTAACTTCTTTATTGAAAGACAAAATACTTTTAGAAGTTATACCAATGGCTCTTTAGAAATTCTTTCAGACTTAAGAAGTAAAAAAATCAGCGACATTCAAAAAGCAATTATCATCAACAGGGTCGTGACTTTTGCGAGTGCGTTTATTGGAGAATATCCACATCAAAAAATTACCGTTTCTCAGGCAGATTATGATCGAAATCCATTTTATGGGCTCAATCAGTTACCATCATTTATTAGTCCGTTTCCGGATGATTTTATATTCGAAATTACTTTTCTAAAAACATATCTGAATAATTATTTAAAGAATAGTCTGCGATTGGATCCGCGAAAAGACAATTGGGTTTATGACGGAATTCAGATCTATGCCATGATGAAATTTATGGAAGAACAGCATCTCGATCAAAAGATGTTAGGTAAACTTTCGGACATGAAGCTTTTTAAAAGTTATAATATTACCAACTTATCTTTTAATGAGCAATACAGCTATTATTATATGCTGATGGCCAGAAAAAATCTCGATCAGCCTCTTGGTGATCCAAAAAATACACTGATCAAATTTAATGAGCAAATTGCCAGTAAATACCGCGCAGGTTTAAGTTTAAGCTATCTGGATGATTATTTAAATAATGGTGTTGTTCCCGAAAGTGTTCAGGAATTTTATAATTTGAATAAAACGGAACAAACAAATCGATATGATTTTGAAGAAATACTAACCAAAAAGAGCCCTAAAAATATCGATTGGTTTTTTAAAACTATCATTGATTCCCGCGATATTATCGACTACAAATTCACGAATGTTTCGAGAACAAAAGATAGTGTACAATTTTCTATAAAAAACAAAACCGGTATTTATGCCCCAATTCCTGTATACGGAATTAAGAAAAATGAGGTCGTTTTTAAAGAATGGATTGAACCTAAAAATAATGATACAACTTATACGTTTGGCCGAAAAAATGCGGATAAAATTGTAATTAATTATGATAATGAAGTTCCGGAGTACAACCAAAGAAACAATTGGAAATCATTAAAAAATCTGGTGATTACAAACCGTCCTATAAAATTTAATTTTGCCAAAGATTTAGAAGATCCGTATTACAATCAGATTTTATACATTCCAACGCTGACTTATAATTTATATGATGGCTTTATGCCGGGAATACGTTTTCATAATAAAACAATACTCGACAAGCCTTTTAATTTTGATATTAATCCAACGTATTCCATTAATACGGAAAGCTTAACGGGTTCATCTGCTTTTTCATACAGTCAATATTATAGAAATAGCACACTTTATAATGTACGTTACTCGATCAGTCAGAATTATTTTCATTATGCTCCCGATGCTACTTATCTTAGATTGAATCCGATGGTTCAGTTTAGAATTCGGGAAGAGAATTTCAGGGATAATAGAAAACAATTGATTTTGTTGCGTCAGGTTATTGTAAATCGCGAGGCAAGTACTTATATCACAGATAATTCGAAACCAAACTACTCTATTTTCAATGCGCGGTATTCGAACACAAAGACCGAATTAATCAATCATTTTAATTTTATGACTGATGTACAATTTTCCGGTGATTTTGGAAAATTGGCAGCAGAAGTGGAATACAGAAGATTATTTGACGATAATCGAAAACTTAATTTGAGATTATATGCGGGAAGTTTTTTATATAATACAACCAATTCAGATTATTTTAGTTTCGGTTTGGATCGTCCAACTGATTATTTATTTGATTATAATTTTTACGGAAGATCAGAAAGCACAGGATTTTTTAGTCAGCAATATGTAATGGCAGAAGGTGGCTTTAAATCGAAAATAGAACCGCGATATGCCAATAAATGGATGACAACTTTAAATGCCAGTTACTCGATCTGGAACTGGATTGAAGTTTACGGAGATCTTGGTTTTATGAAAAACACACATGAAAATGAACGTTTTATATATGATAGCGGTATCAGACTGAATTTGGTAACCGATTATTTTGAAGTCTATTTTCCGGTGTACTACAATAACGGCTGGGAGGTTTCTCAGAACAAATACAACGAAAAAATTAGATTTGTGGTAACACTCTCTCCAAAAACATTAGTCACACTTTTTACCCGAAAATGGTTTTAATTCAATAAATTTTACACAAAAACATAAATTATTGTTATTAGAAGCAGAAAAAACTTAAATATTACACAAAAAATATACGTAGTTTTAGCATTTTAATTATAAATAATTAAATTATATTTATTTTAATGAATTATGATTATTGATACTTTTTAATTAATTTTGCTGCGTAACATGACCCATTTGAGATTATGATTAAAGAACACAACAATACTACACTTACTTTCGAAGATTTCAAAACAGAAGTAATGAAAGATTACAGAATAGCCGTAACAAGCCGTGAATGTAGTCTTTTAGGTCGTAAAGAAGTATTGACGGGAAAAGCCAAGTTTGGAATATTTGGTGACGGAAAAGAAGTGCCGCAGCTTGCTATGGCAAAAGCTTTTAAAAACGGAGATTTCCGTTCCGGATACTATCGCGACCAAACTTTTATGATGGCTATTGGCGAATTGACTCCAAAGCAATTTTTCGCAGGTTTATACGGTCACACCGATTTAGAATATGATCCAATGTCTGCCGGAAGGCAAATGGGCGGACACTTTGTAACGCACAGTTTGAACGAAGACGGTTCATGGAAAGACTTAACACAACAAAAAAATTCAAGCGCAGATATATCTCCTACAGCCGGACAAATGCCAAGATTATTGGGATTGGCCCAGGCTTCAAAAATTTACAGAAATGTTGATGGTATTACTATTAAGGACAAATTTTCTGTAAACGGAAATGAAGTTGCCTGGGGAACTATTGGTAACGCAAGTACATCTGAAGGTTTGTTTTTTGAAACTATAAATGCTGCCGGAGTTTTACAGGTTCCGATGGTAATGAGTGTTTGGGATGATGAATACGGAATTTCGGTTCATGCTAAGCATCAAACTACAAAAGAAAATATATCTGAAATTTTAAAAGGATACCAACGCGACGAGGACTCAAAAGGGTATGAAATTTTTAGAGTTAAAGGATGGGATTATGCTGAACTGGTTTCGACTTATGAAAGAGCCGCAGCAGTTGCAAGAGAAGAACATGTTCCGGTTTTAATTCACGTTAACGAATTAACACAACCACAAGGCCACTCTACTTCTGGTTCTCACGAACGTTACAAAAACGGAGAAAGACTGGCTTGGGAAAGAGATTTTGACTGTATTCGCCAAATGCGTTTATGGATGATTGCCATTAATATTGCATCACCTGAAGAATTGGCTGAAATTGATTTTGAAATCAAAAAAGAAGTTCTTGAGGCTAAAAAAGAGGCTTGGAATTCTTTTATCAATCCTATTATTGAAGATCAAAAGAATCTATTGGCTTTATTGGAGCAAATTGCAGCAGCAAGTATCAACCATAAAGAAAGAATTCAAAAATATATCTCAGAATTAAGCGCTATAAAATCGCCTTTGAAAAAAGAAATGCTTGCCATTGCAAGAAAGATTTTACGCTTTATTGAAGTTCCAAACAGTAAAGTACTGTTATCAAACTGGATTACGAACTATATTGAAATAACACAAGGAAGATTCAGCAGTAATTTATATTCTGAATCAGACAAAAATGTATTTTCTGTAGAAAAAGTGCTTCCTAAATATGCAGATGATGCAAAAGCAGATCTGGACGGAAGAATGATTTTGCGTGATAACTTTGATGCTTTGTTTACCAAATATCCTGAAACTTTGATTTTTGGTGAAGATGTTGGAAACATTGGAGACGTAAATCAAGGCCTTGAAGGTATGCAGGAAAAATACGGAGAACTTCGTGTTGCCGATGTTGGTATTCGTGAAGCCACTATTATTGGTCAGGGAATTGGAATGGCTTTGAGAGGTTTACGTCCAATTGCCGAAATTCAGTATTTAGATTATTTACTGTATGCCATTCAAATCATGAGTGATGATTTGGCTACACTCCAATACAGAACTGTTGGAAAACAAAAAGCACCATTAATTATCAGAACCCGCGGACACCGTTTGGAAGGTATCTGGCATTCTGGTTCTCCAATGGGAATGATTATTAACGCTATTCGCGGAATTCATGTTTTGGTTCCAAGAAATATGACACAGGCTGCAGGGTTTTATAATGCTCTTTTAGAATGCGATGAGCCTGCTTTGGTTATTGAATGCTTGAATGGTTATCGTTTAAAAGAAAAAACGCCTTTGAATTTTGGTGAATTTAAAACGCCAATTGGTGTTGTTGAAACTTTAAAAGAAGGTTCAGATATTACACTAGTTTCTTATGGATCTACTTTAAGGCTGGTAGAACAGGCTGCAAGTGAATTGCTAGATTTAGGAATTGATTGCGAAGTTATCGATATTCAGTCTTTACTTCCGTTTGATATTAATAAGGATATTGTAAAAAGTATTGCCAAAACAAACCGTTTGTTAGTAATCGACGAGGATGTTCCTGGTGGGGCTTCTGCTTATATCCTACAACAAATTCTGGAAGAACAAGACGCTTACAAATATCTTGACAGCAAACCACAAACACTTGCTGCAAAAGCCCACAGACCTGCTTACGGAACTGATGGTGACTATTTCTCAAAACCTTCTGCCGAAGATATTTTCGAGAAAGTATACAGCATGATGAATGAAACAAATCCTTCTAAATTCCCGGTTTTATACTAGGGATTTTGATTTGGTTTTCGATATAAAAAAAGCTTCTAGACAATTGTTTAGAAGCTTTTTTTTTGTTTTTGATGTGTCCTTGCGAGGAACGAAGCAATCTCACTTGCAAAAATGCTACGCGTGCTCATCATAGTGAGATTGCTTCGTTCCTCGCAAAGACAAAAATCCGTCAAAATCTGCGTCTTCGCTTTAGCGAATCAGCGTCATCCGCGTGCCATCCCGAAATCTATTTAGAAGACAAAATAGCTCGCGCCTTCTCTAAATCCTCAGCCGTATCAATCCCGATTCCAACATGCGTTGTCTCCACCATTTTGATTCGTTTTCCGAATTCTAAATAACGAAGTTGTTCTAGTTTTTCAGAAGCTTCCAAAGATTTCATCGGTAAACTATAAAAATCTAACAAAGCCTGTTTTCTAAAAGCATAAACTCCAATATGCTGAAAATAACGAACGCCAACATCTTTGTCTCTCGGATACGGAATTACAGAACGTGAAAAATACAACGCAAACTGTGATTGATCGACCACCACTTTTACATTATTTGGATTATTGATTTCGTCTTCATTCGTGATTTCTCGCATTAACGAAGCCAAATCAATTTTACGTTCTTCATCGTTTTTAAAAACAGATAAAACCTGTTCTAAAGGTCCGGCTTCTGTAAAAGGTTCGTCGCCTTGCACATTTACCACAATATCAACATCAAGATTCGCTACGGCTTCTGCAATTCGGTCGCTTCCGGATTCGTGTTCTTTGATGCTCATAATAGCTTTTCCGCCATTCGAAACGATTTCATTATAGATTAAATCTGAATCGGTTACAACAAATACATCATCGAATAATTTTGTTGCTACAGAAGCTTCGTAAGTTCTTAAAATTACCGTTTTACCTCCTAAATTCTGCATTAATTTTGCAGGAAAACGTGTTGATGCATATCGCGCCGGAATTACAGCTATTATTTTCATTTTTATGTCATTGCGAGGAACGAAGCAATCGCATCCTCATAGTTATTTATTTTTTTTATAAATCTTTGTGAATCTTTGTGAAAACTTGTCGGATCTCTGTGGTAAAATTATAACACAAAGTTACACGAAGATTTTCACAGAGTTTCGCAGAGTTTTTTTACATGATTTTTACCGAAGTCATACTTAATGACCCTGCTAAAAGTTTATCATTAAACAAACTCAATTCTTCTGATTTTTCTTTTAAGCCTAAAGTATACAACAAAGGCAAATAATGATCAGGCGTTGGAATCGCTACCTGAACTGCTTTGCTCATTTTTTCGAAATCTATTAAAGGCTGAAAGTTCCTATCTAACAAATAATTGTTAACAGTTTCACGTGCTTCGATTGCCCAATCGTAACCATAATTATCTTTATCAAAATTTCTGAAATCTACTAAACGAAGATTGTGCACGATATTTCCGCTTCCGATAATTAAAACTCCTTTACGACGTAAAGATTGTAATTTCTGAGCCAGCTCAAAATGATATTGTCCCGATTTGGTATAATCAATACTCAACTGAATTACCGGAACATTGGCCTCAGGATATAAATGTTTGATTACGCTCCACGCACCGTGATCCAGACCCCAATGCTCGTCTAAATCGACATTGACCGGTTCTAGTATTTTTTTAGTTTCTACGGCTAGTTCCGGGCTTCCTTTTGCAGGATATTGCACATCAAAAAGTGCCTGCGGAAATCCTCCAAAATCATGAATAGTTCTTGGCATTTGCATTGAAGTCACTTTGGTTCCGTTTGTAAACCAATGCGCTGAAACACATAAAATTGCATTTGGCTGTGGTAATGTTTTAGCCAGATTACGAAAACCCGCCACAAACTGATTTTCTTCAATCGCATTCATCGGACTGCCATGTCCTAAAAACAAAACCGGCATTTTATCTGTATTCGAAAACGTAGACGAAATCGAATGTAAGTCGTTTAGTGTTGTCATATAGATTCTTTTTGCCACGAATTTCACTAATCTTCACTAATTAATTTCTATGACAATTTTCTCCTTGTGCTTATTAATTAAAAGCAATTTAAAAATAATTCGTGCTAATTCGTGAAATTCGTGGCGGAAAATTTATTCCTCAAAACTCTCATCCTTAAATCCTATCAAATATAATTTATTTTTGGCACGCGTCATTGCTGTATAAAGCCAACGAATATAATCGCGGTCAATTCCGTTTGGTAAATACGGCTGCTCGATAAAAACCGTATCCCACTGCCCTCCTTGCGATTTATGACACGTTATGGCGTACGAAAATTTCACCTGCAAACCATTAAAATATTCGTTTTCTTTTACTTTCTGGAACTTTTTATATTTTGTACTTTCATCTTCATAATCTTTCATCACTTCTTCATACAAACGATTTGATTCTTCGTAGGTTAACGACGGAGATTCACTTTTTATGGTATCCAAAAGCAAAACCGTTTCAAAAGGTTTCTGATCCGGATAATCGACCATTCTGATTTTTACTCTGGCAAAATTAAAACCGTATAATTCTTTGATTCCGAACATTTCCAGAACCTCAATAATATCACCGTTAGCAATAAATCCCGCTTCGTCGGTTTCTTTTAACCAGAAATAATTATTCTTCACTACCATCAAAAAATCGCCTACCGAGAGTTCGCTTTCCTTAAACAAAATTCGGGTTCTGATTTGTTCATTGTATTGATTGGCTCGTTTATTTGATCGAACAATAAAAGCCGTATCTTCAATACTATAATTGCTGTAAGCCGTATTTATAGCATCCTGAATATCATATCCATCGGTTAAACGAACAATGTCTTTGAATTTTTTTACGTTGAATTTAAACTCCGTAATAAAACTCTCTTTCAGTAATTCGCGCAGTTCCGTTGCATTAAATAAAATTCCGGAACTTTCTTCCTGACGCATTACTTCGTCGAGTTCGATGTGCTCGATTTCTTTATCATAATGAACGCCTAAAGTCTGAATATCTAATGCCGGACTAATATCTAAATTTACAGGAGGTAACTGTGCCGTATCTCCCAAAAGAATCATTTTGCAATTGGTTCCTGAATAAACATAATTAATCAAATCATCCAAAAGTGAACCGCTGTCTAAAGTACTGTCTGAAATCATCGAAGCCTCATCGACAATAAAAATCGTGTTTTTATGTTTATTGACTTGTTTGGTAAAAGCCACTCCTCCACCCGATGATTTTTTAGGAAAATATATTTTTTTATGAATCGTAAAAGCAGGTGTATTCGAATAATTGGCAATTACTTTTGCCGCGCGGCCGGTTGGTGCCAGCAAAACAAACTTTTTATTGATATCGCCAAGATTATTTACAATAGTCGAAATTACAGTTGTTTTTCCCGTTCCGGCATATCCTTTTAATACAAAAATGGTATCGTTATGTGTATCAGTTAAAAAAATAGCGATTTTTTGAAAAAAAATATCCTGTTTATACGTTGGTGCAAATGGAAATCTTTTTTGTAAAACGCCGTAAAACAATGATGAATTCATAGGGAAAAATTGAAATACAAAGTACGCACTTTTAAATGGCAATGTCAAAAATCAATTTCAATTTCAATATCAAAAATCAATAATTTTTCACCATATAAGTTATATAATTTCATTTAATTTCTGGCTATGTCTTCTTAAATCACTTTTTAATGATAAGCTTTACTGCGCAACTCTACTTAATTGAACTTATATAACTTATATGGTGAAAAAAAATCTTAACATTGGCTTAAACTGCATATTAAAATGATTTTTGAAATTGCAATTATTATTGTTGCTTTTTAATTTGTAAGTTTGTGTTCGAATTAAATTCTTTCTTGACTCTAAAGCAGGTAACGAATTGTAAATCAAGTTATGTCTTTACAAAATACTAATATTACATCAAAAAAATACAAAAAACTTTCGATTCAGGTTTCCCTGACCGGATTTTCATTTTGTTGTTTTGACACACTCAATAATACTATTACATCTTTTAATGAAGTTAGTTTCGATTCTTCACAGAAAACAACTAAAATAGAAGATTTATATCACGATAACTTTAAAAAATTTGCTGAATTAAAGGATTCTTACGACGAAATTATAGTTATTCACAATAACAATCTTTCAACTTTTGTGCCTTCAGCTCTTTTTGACGAACATTATCTGGGAAGCTATTTACAATATACCACCAAAGTTTTTGAAACTGATTTTTTTACATACGATCAAATTTCAAAATACGAAATGAATTCTGTTTACATTCCGTATGTAAACATCAATAATTTCCTGATTGATCAGGTTGGCTCGTTTGATTACAAACATGCCAATAGTATTTTGATTGAGAAAATTTTAGAAGGGTCAAAAAATAATGACGACAAAAAAATGATTGTCAATTTTAATGTTGGTCATTTTGAAATTATCGTGGTTCAAAATCAAAAGCTATTATTATTTAATTCGTTTGAATATCAAACTCCAACCGATTTTATTTATTATTTGCTTTTTACTGCGGAACAATTGGGTTTAAACCCGGAAATTTTTCCGCTTGAATTATTGGGAACAATTGAAAAAAATGACGCTTACTACGCCATCGCATACAAATATATTCGTAACGTTTCATTCTTGGATGTAAGCACTTTACAAGAAAAAAACAACTTTTCAACTGCTCAGAATCAAAAACATTATATCTTATTTCAATCATGAGAATCATTTCAGGAAAATACAAAGGGCGCCGCATTTTCCCACCAAAAAACCTTCCTGTAAGACCTACGACTGACATGAGTAAAGAAGCATTATTTAATGTTTTAAATAATCATTTTAATTTTGACGGCTTAAAGGTTTTGGATTTATTTTCGGGAACAGGCAATATTAGTTTTGAATTCGCTTCACGCGGAAGTGCACCTATTACCTCTGTTGATGGCGATTTTGGATGCGTAAAATTCATCAAGCAGGTTGCATCAGAATATGATTTTGATATTGCGGCAACCAAAAGCGATGTCTATAAATTTCTGGAAAACTGCAAAACATCATACGATATCATTTTTGCTGATCCGCCTTACGGTTTAGATCAGGCTGCTTTTGAAAAAATTGTTTTAACTGTCTTCGAAAGAGATTTGCTTCACGATGACGGAATGATGATTATAGAGCATTCAAAATATACCAAAATGGAGCATTTAAGTAATTTCTCTTTTCAGAAAAGTTACGGTGGATCCTTTTTTAGTTTCTTCGAATTAAATTCTACAGATGATGATGAAGAGCTTCCGGATGATTCACCTTTAAAAATAACAGAAGAAGACGAAGGATAATTTCGTTTTATTTACTAGGCTTTTTTTACCGCAAAGAGCGCAAAGATTTTTTCCTAGCTTTTATAAAAAAAGACAAAGCTTGCAAAGCTTTGCGAACTTTGATTGTGTAAACACAACTTAAATCTTAGCGAACTTTGCGAAAAACCTTTGCGTTCTTTGCGGTAATTAATCCTAATTAACTCTGTTCTGGTTTTCGTCACTGTTTTTCTCTTTAAATTCAGTTTCTTTTACTTTTCCAAAAGAATATTTTATTGCTATTGAAATCAAATGATTATCAACGACATATCGTGCTTTAGAATTAATATTATTGATAGTGAATTCTTCCGTTTCGATATTATTCTTAAAAATATTATTACAGCTTAAAGTACAATTCCATTTTTTATAGAATGTTTTTGAAATCGCCATATCCATTATAAATCTGGGATTTGTCATAAAAACACCTGTATATTGTTTTGTTAATCCCCAGAAATTTAAAACTAAAGAATAATCTTTTGGAAGTTTAAATTCGTTATTTGAGGTATAATAAAAATAAGGTTTTGAAGCCATAAATGCTGCCGAATGATCTTCAATCTTTTCTAAAATAAAAATTAAAGAATTGGTTGTTGTCCAGAATTTGTATGTGAATGGTAACGTAAAATCAGCTGTAAATCCGGAACTTTTATCAAAATTAATATCCTTAAAAGTCATTACATTATTTTGATCATCGAATGAAAAAGCATTATGAACAGGATCTTTAGCGTTGGTATAACTCAATTTGACCGACTTATCGTGATATTGAAAAGTGGTTGAAATTTCGTTAATAATTGTTGCTCCTAAATTAATGTTTCTGGCATATAAAAAATAAGGATTTATATAAGTTGATCCTTGGCTTAGAGATGAATAATTAGGTCTTGAAATGCTTCTGGCATAGTTTACAGAAATGCTTTTAACACTGTCAATCGGAAAAGTAAACTGTGCTTTCGGGAAAAAATTGGTGTATTTTTTATCTAATAATGGTACTTCATCTGTTCTGAATTTCCCCTTTACATTGGAATTTTCAACCCTAAAACCAAGAGAGAAATCGACTTTTTTAATTTTTCCTGAAAATTGCGTGTATCCCGATACATTGTCTTCTTTAAAATCATAATAGCTTAATTCATTCTGATTATTTTCGGTATAAAAAACAGCAACATCAGATTTTGAATCTGCGGATGAATACAGTCCTCCAAATTCAAATTTCATTTCATTTTTAATTTTTTTCTCGATATCAATTCTTCCTGAAAAATAATTAATTTGAAATTTTTGATCTCTGATTTGGTCTAATTCAAATTGAGTATTGTTATAATTATTATTTACTTTGGTAAACAATCCCTGATCAAAATTAGAATATTGTAAACCTGTAAAAACTTGTGCATCAATTGATTTTATTTTCTTTTGATAGTTAAAAAAGGAATTCACAAAATTCTTTTTGTTATCATTATCTGTAAAAGTAACCACGTTATTTACAGCCTCTTTATTCTTATTATCGGTTATGGTATTAATTGGAAAAGTATCAGATTGAAGCTTACTACTCACACTAAACGAAAAATAATCGTCTTCATTTATTTTGTAAAACAAACCGGCGCCAAAGACGTATTGGTTTCTTTTGGTATCAGCCGTTACCTCATATTTCGAAGCAATTTCTGCAGTTTGAATCTGATAATCAATACTATGCCCTTCCCACGGATTCAATCGATTGTAATTAAAATTTGCTTTCAACTCCAGTTTATTCTTTTTATAATTAGAATTAAATCCGAGGTAATTGTTGTAGTTTTTCTTGAACGAAGCAACTTCAGAAATCTCTGTTCTAAAACTGTCTTTTTTACTAAATTTCCTTGTAATCAAAATTACCGAACGTCCTTCTGCTTCGTATTTTGAAGATGGATTCTGAATAATTTCGATCGTTTTAATATCGGCTACAACCAAAGCATTCAAATCGTTTATTCCCACTTTTTGATTGTCAATATAAATTAGTGGATTTCCTTTTCCAATAACGCTAATACTTTCTTTATCTGAACTAATTTTAACCGTTGGTAATTTCGCCAGTAAATCGACTGCATTAGGAATTGAATTGTAAATAGAATTGGCAACATCTACTTTTATATTTCCGTTTTGATTGGAAAATGTTTTTTTATTTTGAGTGATAATAACTTCATTTAATTTGTTGGAAATACTGTCATTTGGAGTTTCCGTTTGAGCATTTCCAATAATAGAAAAACAAAATAGAAGTACAATCAGAATAAGTTTTAAAGGCAAATAAATATTCATTTTAGAAATTTTTGGTTTGATTTGATGCAAAAGTGCTTCTAAAAAAAGGTTGCGAAAGTTAATTGAAGGTTAATGGGTGGTTAATACGAAAAGTGTATCATAAAAGCTTTATTTTTGAATCGAAATTGTCCACAGATTTTACGGATTAAACTGGTTTGCACAGATTCAATTATTATAGAAATCTGTTTAAATCTTTTTTAAATCTGCGTGAAAAAAAAATCAGTGCAAGCCAGTTTAATCCGCGTCATCCGCGTGCCATAATTAAGAAATAATGAAACAAAGAATCAATTTATTAATCGCTTTTTCTGTAATAGCCTTAATCGTTTTGTCGACGGTGCAATGCTATTTGGTAAAAACAACTTACGATTATAAAGTAGCGCAGTTTCATACAGAAATTAAAAACGAAATTGGTCAAATTTCTAATAATTACAGTGATATAGATTCGGTTATTGTTTCAAAAAAAGAAGCACTTTACAAACAATTATCAGAAGATTATATTCAGGGCAAAAAGAGCAAAAGTGACTTAAAAAATAGTGTCCTCGAAAATGAATTTCGCGATGCATTAACGCTAAAAATTCAGCGTAAGTTTGAAAGGGATATGCCTAATTTAAAAATAGATTTTGCGATTGTTCTCAATAAATTTATTCTGTATCAAAACACAAAAAAAGCCGATACTATTTTCTCAGAAAAACCTTTTATCGCAAACAAATTATACGGAAATCTGGCCTCTTTAAATCACGCTTTTTTAGTTCGAAGTTATGTTGGAACAACAAACGGAACTTTTGAAAATCAGGATTATAAATTACTGACCGAAGATTCGATGTATGTTTCTGTTGTCGATTGGGAAATGATTATTTTAAAACGGATGACTTTCATTCTCGTTTTGTCTTTATTTTCGATTTTAACGCTCATCACGCTTTTTGCAATTGCCTTAAAAGCTTTGATCAAACAGAAAAAAGTAAGCGATGTTAAAACTGATTTTATCAATAATATCACGCACGAACTCAAAACGCCTTTGGCAACTTTAGGCATTTCTACTAAAATTTTAGAACAGAAAAACATTCGTGAAAACGATGAAAATTTCAATGCTATTGTCAATACGATTTCACGCCAAAATAATCGCTTGCAAAGTCTGATTGACCAGGTTATGGCAAATTCACTGGCAGAAAATGAAATCGAATTGCAAAAAGAAAAAATAAATACCGAAGCTTTTCTACTTTCTATTATTGAAGATTTTAAAATTGGAAACCCTAAAATTAATCTCGAAACTGATTTTCAAACCGAAAAAACAATTCTGGTTTTGGATAAATTCCATCTCACAACGGCTTTTTTAAATGTTTTAGAAAATGCTGTAAAATATGGTTCAAATACGATTACGATAAAAACAAGAATAACCCAAAATCAATTTTCTGTTAGTATTCAGGATGACGGAATTGGGATTGAAAAGAACAAACAATCACTTCTTTTTGAAAAATTTTATCGCGTAGAGCATGGAAATCTTCATAATACAAAAGGCTTGGGTTTAGGATTGTATTATGTCGATCAAATTATAAAAGCGCATCAGGGTTCTGTTAATGTTGTGAGTGATTTAGGAAAAGGCACTCAGTTTACTATTTTATTAAAAGTTTAATCACCTTATTTTGAAAAAATTACTTTTAGCCGAAGACGATTTTGATTTTGCTGCCATTTTAAAACAATATCTAGAACTGCATCAATTTGAAGTAATCTGGGCAGAAAATGGAGAAATAGCTTTAGATTATTTTAAAAATCAGGCTTTTGACATTTGTGTTTTTGATGTCATGATGCCAAAATTGGACGGATTTTCATTGGCCGAAAAAATAATTACAATCAATCCTGAGATTCCCTTTATTTTTCTAACGGCAAGAAAGTTAAAAGAAGATAAAATAATTGGATTAAAATTAGGTGCAGACGATTATATCGTAAAACCTTTTGAGGTCGACGAACTGATTCTGCGTTTGCAGAATATCTTAAAGAGAATCGAACAAAAGAGAAGCCTGGACGGAAATAATATTATTGAAATTGGTTCTTATATTTTTGATACTGAACGATTAACCCTTAATAACAAAAATCATGTTCAGCAGCTTACAGAAATGGAAGCTTCTCTTATTGAATATTTATATCTGAACCATAACCAGTTATTAAAAAGAGATCAAATTTTAATGTCTGTCTGGAAAAAAGATGATTATTTTTCCGGGCGAAGTATGGATGTTTTTATTAGCAGGCTAAGAAAATACTTCAATTCAGATCCAAAAATCAAGATTGAAAGTGTTCGGAATATTGGATTGGAATTTAAAATCGAAAAATCTTAAAATCTTTTACTGCAAATCATATAAGTTTCGTAAACAATTGTATAACAGCTTTGAGTTAATTATAAAATACATTTGATATGAAACTTAAAAACACAAATCATGAACCTTAAAAGATTTTTTGGAGGATTACTTACTATTCTGGGAATAGTTGGTCTTATTTATACTGCAGTTATTTTTGCAGGAACTTCCGGCGAAACAAGAGATATTAAATCACTTATTATTTACGGAATACTTGGAATCGTTTTTTTTATGTCCGGTATAAGTTTAGTTCGTACAACAAAAGACGAATCGTAGTTAAACCAAAGCATTTGCGATCTTTTCGTAAAGTGGTGTCTTTACACCATATTTCAGGCCTTCGTTTACAACAAATTGCGTTAGCGAAATAACTTCGGTTTTATTACCGGCAGTTAAATCCCTATGCATCGATGAAGTCGCTTCTTTAGGCGATTTTTCGAGTTTTAAAATTGTCTGATCTACTATATTATTTGACAATTGCAAACCTTTTGCTTTTGCAACAGCTTCAATTTCATTCAATAATTCTACATACACGGCTTTAGACTTTTTATTATTCAAAATCTCACCTATGTTTTGATTTAAATAAGAAGTCGAAGAAGCAAGTGCTGAAATAAAAATGAATTTTTCCCAAACTGTTTCTTCTATATTATCAACTAAATAACTTTCTATTTTAGCCTTTTCAAAAATACTTTGCAATTGACCTAATTTATCTTTTGAAACTGTTTTTGAACCAAAAAATAATTTTTCATAAAAGCCAATTTTTCTAATGGTTCCTGGCGAAAAAATCATCGAAATGATATAAACACAGCCTTGCAAAATATCATTTCCCGGAAATATTTTCTGAATTCGTTCCGGCGCGTCAACTCCATTGTACAAAGGAAGAATGACAGTTTTTGGAACAATACATTTTTTTATTGAAAGTAAACTTTCTTTAATATCATACGTTTTTGTGGCACAAATTAAATAATCTAAAACTCCAATTTCATCCGGATTATTCGAAACTAATTTTGGATGCACAATCGTTTCCGTATTATCTGTTATAATTTTCAACCCGGTTTCTGCAATTGCTTTTTGAGTTTCGCCACGAGCAATAAAAACAATCTCAACTTCATCAGACTTAAAATAAGCTTTCGCCAAAAGTCCGCCAAAATAACCACCTACACCGCCGAGTCCTAAAATTCCAATTCTTATCATAAATTCCAAATTTTAAATTCCAAATTCCAACTTCACAATGTAATGTATGTCATTGCGAGGAACGAAGCAACCACACTAGTATAAACGTAAAGTGATTCAGCAAATGAGATTGCTGCGTCCCTCGCAAGTACAAAATGAGAGCAAAATATCCGTTTAAATCCGTGCTTTCGCGAAAGCGAATCCGTCTCATCCGCGTGCCATTCACGGCAAAACAATTATTCCTCCAAAACAGGCTCCAGATTCAACTCTGTAAAATCATGTTCTGTTTTCGAAATTATAATCGTTGCCACAGTATTTCCAATCAAATTTGTTATCGCTCTTGCTTCGCTCATAAATTTATCAACTCCTAATAAAAAAGCCAAACCTTCAACGGGAATTTTATGCAAAGCCGTTAAAGTCGAAGCCAGAACAATAAAACCGCTTCCAGTAACTCCGGCTGCTCCTTTTGAAGTAATCATCAAAATTCCGATTACGGTTAAAATCTCAAAAAAACTCAAATGCACATCATACAATTGCGCCAGAAATATAACCGACATCGACAAATAAATTGAAGTTCCGTCGAGATTAAAGGAATATCCTGTCGGAATCACTAAACCTACTACCGATTTACTACAGCCCATTTGTTCCAGTTTTACCATAATACTTGGCAGTGCTGCTTCTGAAGATGATGTACCCAGGACTAATAAAAGTTCTTCTTTAATGTATTTTAAAATCGAAAGAATATTGATTTTATAATATCTCAGAATACTTCCTAAAATAAAAAACACAAACAAAGCCATTGTCAGGTAAACGCAAAGCATCAATTTACCAAGCGGAATCAAAGTTTCTAATCCGAATTTTCCAATTGTGTATGCCATTCCGCCAAAAGCACCAAGCGGTGCTAGATACATAACATATTTTAATCCTGTAAAGACAACTTTTGAAAAACGTTCTAAAACCAAAATCGTTTGTTCTCTTTTTTGATAAAAATTCAATGCAATACCGCAAACGATGGCAGCCAAAAGAACCTGTAAAGTAAAATTGGAGAGAAAAAATTGCAGCCACGAAAAATTCTCAGCAGCATGACTGGTATATTTACTTGGGTCTTGTAAAGTTAATCCTGATTTATCAATTTTTCCAGGTTGAAAAAAATAGGCAACGCTTACTCCAATTGCCAGAGCAACTGTCGAAACGACTTCAAAATACGCCAAAGCTTTTACGCCAATTCTACCCACTTTTTTAAGATTTCCCATTCCGGAAATTCCCAAAACAATGGTTAAAAATATAATCGGACCAATAAATAATTTGATAATATCAACAAACGTTTTCCCGACAATTTCCATTTTTACCCCATTTTCAGGCGAAAAATGTCCAAGCAAAGTACCTGCAATTATGGCGATTAAAACCCAAAAAGTAAGATTTGTAATTACTGCCCTGAAAGTACTTTTCTTTGGTTTGCCGGCAGCGTTTGGTGTAGTTATATTCATGAAGATAAGTTAGTTTCACAAATATATAAAAAATGCAGACCTATAAGCCGGATTCTGTCCCTGATAAATCAGAGCCTTATCATTTATCTAGATTCCGCATTACTACGGAACTCAAGCTACCTACCCTTCAACAACGGACGAGAAGCCCTTAAATGCTGATATACTTGGTATTTCACCGCATAGAGTTTACCTGGTTTCACTACAGCATTACCTGTACATACTTTCTGTTGCACTTGTCCTTGCGCCATTTCTAACGCCGACGGGTGTTACCCGCTATGCTTCTCTGTGGTGTCCGGACTTTCCTCCCTCCGCAAAAGCGAACGACGATAAGGCGGTCTGCGGCGCAAAAGTAGCGATTTATAAGCAAAGAAACAGGGTTCTAAATTTAAGATTTTTATAAAATTTTGATAACGTTTTAATTTTAAATTAGTTATCTTTAAAATCCTTAATTTTTAAATTCATTTATTATGGCTAAAATGTATCATTACGCAACTGTCTCAAAGGCTTTAGATCAATTGAATGAAAAAGGATTTACATGTGATTTTAATCTGAACTCAAACTCAGACATGATTAAAAAAAATCCAGAAAAATTTGAAATTGTTCATGTGTATCGATACGAAGGGGAGTCTGACCCGGGCGATGAGGCAGTTGTATACGGAATTAAATCAACATCAGGCAAAAAAGGTGTTTATGTAGCGGGGTTTTCCGCCGACTCTGATCTGGAAACTGCAAGGTTTTTATCTGATTTGAGTATTAAGGGAAGGTGATTTTTAAATTATTAATGAAGTTTGTCTTTTCGACGAAGGAGAAATCGCATTTGCTGAAGCAACACAGTACGTTGTTTTTGGATGTGATTTCTCCTTCGTCGAAATGATAAAAAAAAGAAAAATCCGCTAAAATCAGCGTTATCCGCGTTCCATTTTAAGAAAAAAAGTCCATCATAAAAATGACAGACTTTTAAACACAACACACAAAGTAAATTATGCAGTTGGTATTTTTAATTTCCAACCCGGCTGAATAACATCAGGGTTTTTAATAATATCTTTATTGGCTTCGTAAATGGTTTGCCAGGAAACGCCGTGAGCTTTTCCTATTTTCGAAAGAGAATCTCCGCTTACAACAGTATAATCTGTTGTTGTTCCTTCGGCAACTTCAATATTCATAACCAAATCTCCTGCTCTAAAATCAGGATCTATTTTTCCGTAAGCGCTCCAAAGTTTTTCTTTGTCATCTGCCGATTTTGCTGTACCATCAATGTACAAAACATTATCCTGATCTCTAACCTGCAAATTTGAAACTCCTAAATTAGTTGCCAAATCTGTTAACTCTTTGTATTTATCTTGTAAACTCATGGCTTCTTATTTAATAATTAACTTGTTATCAACTTTTTTAGGTTTCAATTCCTGTACACTTTTGATTAGGTTTGGTAATTGACTTCTTTTAATTTCTCCCGTTAGTGTCACTACACCACCAACAACAGTAGCACTAACACCATCGTATGATTCGATAACTTTATGCAATGATTTGTCCAATTCAGTATCCGGAGTAATGATTACAGCCGCCGGAGCAGTTTCTTCAGGAGCTACGATCTGGCAGTTGTTCACTACAGATTTTACACCTTTAATTTCTTTTATAGAATTTGCAACGTCTTGTTTGAATGCGTCATCTTTACAAATACCAGAAATTGTAGCCACACCATCTTGCACAGTAACCTGCACTTCTGGTCTATCGACTAATTTAGCACTGATTTCTTTTTGAATGTCTGCATCTTTTGGTCCGCAAGCTACTAACGAAACAGCAAGACCCATTCCTAATAAAACTGATTTAATCTTCATAATCGATATTTTTTTAATTATTAACTAATAAAGTTAAACGAATTAAAATACCAAATATTACATAATAATCTTACAATTTTATATTTTTTCTATTATACAGATTTTTTATTTTATAAGTTTCAGCATGTCCTCAAAATAAACAATTAATTGATTCGGAATTATGTCTAAATCATTTCTTCCATAATCCGTCAGGTAAACTTCATTTTCCAGCATTCCGCTTGCAATTCCTTTTTTATTTGCTTTAATATCTCCGGTTCTTACAATAGTAATTTCATAATATTGATCCTCATCTTTTAAAGTCAATATATTGAAATCAGATACTTTCGGATCATTATTTATATTTTGCTGCCCAATGTCTGAAGCCAGATAAACTACAAATTTATTAAAATCGTAGTATGGATTGTTGTTGTCAAAATTTCGATAAGTCTTTTGGTTTCCTTCTTTTAAAATAAAATTTTTAATCTGTTCAAAATCTTGCACAGAAAATTGATTTGTAATTTTCAGGAAATGAATATGAGTTTTTGAATTCATTTTTTTGGCTGAAAGGTTTGAGAAAGTTATTAGAATAAAAGAAAGAAGAAGGTGTTTTATTGACATGGTTTTATATATTGCAGGAATGAAAGAATCTGCTTGAGAATGATTTAACGATTATATTATCCCTCTGATAGTGTTTATATTAAAAATTTAAATGAGAAAATTAAAACCAGAATTTGTACAATAATGATATTATTACTTTCTAATAAATCCAAATTCTTTTTGCTTTTTAAATAAAAATAAGTATTGAAAACAAAAGGAAAACAAATCAATAAAAAAATATAAAACCAAAAAAACGATATCAATTGTATTGACAAAATCTTATATCCAAAAAATAAAAATGAGCAATAAGTAAATTCTAAAACAAGCATTTTTGTAAAGTTTTTAGATTTTAGTCTTATTTTGTCGAGTTCATTCATTTAAAGAAATTTACTTTAGTTCTATTAATAACAGCTTACTCAAAATTAAAACTAAATATATTCAAAAAATAGAAAATAATTAATCCGATAAAAAGAAGAAAGATACCAAGAACAATCGCAGCAGTAATTAATGTTTTTTTCACTTTATTGTTTTATCGTTTATATTGATTGGTTCACGAGCGTGACGCTCGCGTCAGCAGAAGATTTTAAATTTGTTCTTTTAAAAAGAAAGAAAGAAATAATAAAATCACTTTTCAATAGCTTTATACAAATGTAAAACAATCCCATTACTATAACTCTCCGATTTTACTAATTCAAATTTAGATTTCTTACCAAAAATGGGTAAACCATTACCAATTGCCACAGGATGAACAAATAAATGCAATTCGTCAATTAAATTTTGTTCGATTAAAGACGAAACAAATCTTGCGCCTCCATACGCCATTATATCTTTTCCGGGTTCAGCTTTTAATTGTGTGATGGCTTTTTTTAAATTGCCTTTTTCGATTGAAGTATTTTCGCCTTCAATTTTTTTTAGTGTTTTACTAAAAATGACTTTTGGAGTTTTTACGAAAAAATTGGCGTAAGCTACTTCTTCGTTTTTGCTTTTACTTTTGGCAACACTTTCCCAATACGGAATTCCTTCTGTTGCCATTACACGTCCCAAAATTATCGTGTCAATGCTATTTGTAAGCTCGTGTAAATATTCTATTTGTTTTTTATCGACTTCAGGCAGCATCCAGTTTAATTGGCCTTTATTATCTCCCACAAATCCGTCGAGCGTCATGTTCATTTGTAATTTTAACTTTCTCATAAAATAAGTTTTCAGGATAAATCCAAAAATTAGCTATCTTTAAAAATAGCACTTTTTAGAGAAAAAAATGCCTAAATTTTCTTAATTTCTTGTTAGTTCAATTTTAAAATTAACCGTTACTTTCTCATATTCAAAACACTTAAAAATCGCTTTCAGAATTGTTGATTTCAGATTTGTGATTTGGTAATTTTCAGACTATATTTGCTATCGAATAAAATAGAATATGGAACAATTTGTAGTATCGGCTCGTAAATATCGCCCGCAAACCTTTAAGGATGTTGTGGGTCAGAAAGCCATTACCAACACTTTGCTGAATGCCATAGAAAGCAATCACCTTGCTTCTGCCCTTTTATTTACCGGACCTCGTGGTGTTGGAAAAACAACCTGCGCACGTATTTTGGCCCGTAAAATAAACCAGCCGGGATATGATGATCCAAATGAAGATTTTGCTTTTAACGTTTTTGAGTTAGATGCCGCTTCAAATAACTCGGTTGACGATATTCGTAGCCTGATCGATCAGGTTCGAATTCCGCCACAAACCGGGCAATACAAAGTCTATATTATTGACGAGGTTCATATGTTGTCTTCGGCAGCTTTTAATGCTTTTTTGAAAACATTAGAAGAACCGCCAAAACATGCTATTTTCATTTTAGCTACAACGGAGAAGCACAAAATTATTCCAACGATTTTATCTCGTTGTCAGATATTTGATTTCAAAAGAATTACGGTAAAAGATGCTAAAGAACATTTGGCTGAAGTTGCTGCAAGTCAGGGAATCAATTTTGAAGACGATGCCTTGCATATTATCGCTCAAAAAGCTGATGGTGCCATGCGTGACGCTTTATCGATATTTGACCGTGTTGTTTCTTATTGTGGAACCAACTTAACACGTCAGGCCGTAACCGAAAACCTAAACGTTTTAGATTACGAAACTTATATTAGCATTACCGATTTACTTTTAGAAAATAAAATTCCGGATCTTTTGATGGCGTACAATGAAATTCTTTCAAAAGGTTTCGACGGACATCATTTTATTGCCGGATTGGCTTCGCATTTCAGAGATTTATTGGTTAGCAAAACGCTTGCTACTTTAAGCTTGCTTGAAGTGGGTGAACAAGCACAACAAATGTACGGTGTACAAGCTCAAAAATGTTCGCAAGAGTTTTTATTAAAAGGAATTGATATTGCCAACGACTGTGATTTAAAATACAAATTAAGTCAGAATCAGCGCCTTTTAGTCGAATTATGTTTGATGCAATTGGCCTCTATCAACTTTGATGGAGAAAAAAAAAAGTTGAGCAATTCATAATTCCGCCTACTTATTTTAAAAATGGTGGATATTCTATAGTTGAAATTCCAAAAAATAAAACCCAAATTCCAAATGAAGAGGGAAAGGAAATTTCGAATGCTGAAATTCCAACTACTAAAAACCAAATTCCAAATACTGGAGAGAATGGCAATGTCAATCAAAATGGAAATTCTAATGTTGAAGTAAAAACTGAAACTCCAAAAGTTGAAGAACCTGAAACTCCAAGAGCTGAAGTTAATGGTACCTCTAAGGTTTCTGCTTTTTCACTCGCCAGTATTCGCGCGAAAAAAGCGATGGAAGAAAGCAGTAGGTCGTATGTAAAACCTTCATCTGTTTTACCTACTGAGGAATTTACAGAAACCGAAATGTTATTGCATTGGAACAAATATGCACAGCGTTTGGGTGAAAAAGGTTTAAAAATTATGGAATCGTTATTATTGATTAACGACCCAACCTTGAACGGAACAGTGATTACGCTTGAATTGCCAAACGAAGGTTCTAAATTAGATTTTGAAAGTCAGATTAATGGACTTTTAGGGCATTTAAAAGGACATTTGCACAATCATGATATTACGATTGAAATTGTTGTAAATGAAGCTATTCAAACCAAAAGAACTTTTAGCGATCAGGACAGATACAATCGATTATTGGAAATCAATCCAAACATTGAACTTTTACGTTCTACTTTTGGATTGGATTTACATACTTAAGATTTTTTTTCTGCCACGAATTACACGAATTTTCACGAATTATTTTAAATTTTACACAAGTAATTAGTAAAAATTCGTGTAATTGCTTCGCCTGTTCGCTATTGCTCGGGTCATGGCAAACTATTTCTATTTATTTTGTAATCCTAAATCATATACTTCCTGAAGCCATTTTTCTCTTTGAAAATCGTTGGCAGTTTTTATGATTCCGATGTAGGTTACTTTTACGGGTTTTACTCCACAGAATTCTAAGGTCGATTTCTTTAATTGATTAACACTCGGTCTTCCAAAAAAGAATCTGTAATACCAGCCTGGCTGATCTAAAGTTGTGATAATATGTGCTGTTTTTCCTTTTAAAAGTTTATCCCACCAAACTGAATTTTCACGATATTGAAACGCCATTCCGGGTAAAAATAATCGATCTATAAATCCTTTTGTAATTGCCGGAAGTCCGCCCCACCAAACAGGATGAATCCAAACCAAATGATCGGCTTTTTGAATCTTTTGCCATGCATCTAATAAATCCGGTTCTAATTCGGTTCGTTTTTGGTAGCCAAATTTTAAATTAGGATTGAATTGTAATTCGGCAATTGTAATTGTTTCTACATGTGCGCCCGAAGTTATGGCGCCCTTTTGGTAAGAATCGGCTATGCCAAAGTTAAAACTTGCGGGATTTGGATGTCCGTTTATAATCAGTATTTTTTTCATGTTTTACGTTTTTACAAAAATACTATTAGCATTAAAAAAGTTACCGGACAAATGTCCTATAAAATTGCTTTTCGAATGCGACTTAAATGTCTTGGCGTAACGCCCAAATAAGAAGCCAGATATTGAAGCGGAATTAACTGAATGTATTTTTGATGGTTTTGATATAAATCTTCATAACGCTGTTTTCCGGATAGTTTCTGAAAAGAAATCATTCTTTTTTGAAGTGTTACGTATTCCATTTCAGTTAATTTTCTTCCAATTTCCTGCCAATGGATTCCAGCTTTATAAAGCTTTTCTAAACTTTCGCGACTGATAACCTGTAATTCTGTATCGGCGAGAGCCTGAATACTTTCTTCGGCTACTTCCTGTGTTATAAAACTGGAAAACGAAGCCATAAATTCATTTTCAAAAGCAAAACAATTGGTAATTTCATCGCCTTGATGATTGAAAAAATACGAACGTAAAATTCCTTTTTTGATAAAAACAATTTCGTTACAAACCTGATTTTCTGTCAATAAAAGTTCGCCTTTTTTAAGTTTTCTAAAAGTAATTAAATGATCTAACTGATCTAATTCATTTTGCGGCAAAATATTAATGGATTGAAAAACAGATTTCATTTAAAAAAATATTAAAATTTGAAAACACCAATATCCATCTGGCTTTCTAACTATTTTTACAGCCACGAATTTTAATTATCAAATAGCAATAAATAATTCGTGAATTTGTGGCTAAAAAATAATCTATTTACTAAAAACCTTTTCAATTCTTTTATCGGGAATAAGCCATGACATTGCCACAATAAAATACGCTGCGCCGGAAATCCATTCGTTGTAAAACGAAGCTATAATTCCAACACTATATAAAACCGCAGAAGCTTTTCCTTTTAAATCTTTCCCCAAAGCTTTTGCCAATGCAGAATTTTTTCCTTCGACATCTAAAACTGTTTTTTGAAGAATTACATATGCAATTGCAGAAAGTAATAAAATGATTCCGTAAAATGCCATTGCTGCTTTTGCAAAATTATGTTCTCCCATCCAGCCTGTGGCTACGGGAATTAGCGACAGCCAAAATAATAAATGAAGGTTTGCCCACATTATTTTTGCATTTACTCTGGATAAACCGTGAAGTAAATAATGATGATTATTCCAGTAAATTCCAACGTAAATAAAACTCAAAATATAACTTAAAAACTTCGGGATAAGTGGTTTTAAATCAGCAAACTCATGTCCGTGAGGTACTTTGATTTCTAAAATCATAATAGTAATAATAATTGCTAAAACACCATCACTAAAGGCTTCGAGTCTGGTTTTATTCATTTTAAAGATAATTATGGTTTGCTGAAATTATTATTTTTTTTGCCACAGATTAAAAGATTTTCACAGATTTTTAATCTTTTGAATCTGTGAAATCTGAGGCTAATAATTCTATTTTTCGTTGCCACAAATTAAAGATTTTCGCAGATTTTAATCTTTTGAATCTGTGGCTAATATTTTAAATTTTACCGTAGTACATTGCTTTTACGATTCCATCTGAAAGTCCGATTTTGGGAACAAAAATTTGGCGTGCTCCACTCCATTTCATTGCATTAAGATAAATACGTGTGGCGTGGATAATTACGTCGGCACGGTCAGAGTTTAAACCTAATTCGGCGATTCTTTGTTCGTACGTTAAAGAGTTTAAAAACGCATATTGTGAATTGATATAAATGTATGAAAGCGGTTTTTCCTGCTGTTTTCCAGACATTTTAAACAATTTATTAATGTTTCCGCCAGAACCAATCAGCGTTACTTCTTCATAATCTGCAGTATTGGTTTTAATCCATTTTTCAATTTCATCCCAAACTACATCATGTACCATATTGTTTAATAAACGAACGGTTCCTGCTTTAAACGATCTTGAAGTAATCATTTTTCCGTCAGAGAATAGCGTAAATTCCGTACTTCCACCGCCCACATCTACAAATAAATAAGTTTCATCTGTTTTAAGTAAATGATGCAAATCTGTAGAAGCAATTATAGCGGCTTCTTTTTTACCATCAATAATTTCGATTTTTATGTCGGCTTTCTTCTTGATTAATGCTACAACTTCTTTGGCATTGTAAGCTTCACGCATTGCCGAGGTTGCAAACGCCATATAACGTTCGACTTTATGTACTTTCATCAAAAGATTGAATGCTTTCATGGCATCAACCATTCGGTCTATATTTTCTTCTGAAATTTCTCCAACCGTAAAGGCATCTTGTCCCAAACGAATTGGCACACGAACAAGTGAACTTTTATTAAATTGCGGTTCTTTGCCATCTTGTTCTACAACATTTGATATCAGAAGCCTCATGGCATTTGAACCGATATCTATTGCTGCATATTTCTTTATATTAATCATGCTCACTTATGATTTGAATTTGGTTTTATTAATTTATTTTTTGTGCAACCGCTTCTAGTACCGAGATTTTATTCTGATAATATTTATAGGTTTCCAATTGAGCTCTAAATGGTGCATGATGATTTCTGGCTTTGTATTTATTATCTAATTTATAGGAATGATATCTCACTTTAACATTCCCTTTCCATGCAATATTAAAATTATCAATTAGTTCTTTTTTGATTTCCAAATCATAAATTGGACAGGTTACCTCAACTCTTCCATCCAGATTTCTGGTCATGAAATCGGCAGAAGAAATATAAACTTCGGTTAAACCGGCGTTCCCAAAAATATAAACTCTTGAATGTTCAAGATAATTATCAACAATACTTATAGCTTCAATGTTTTCGCTCATTCCCGGAATTCCCGGAATCAGAGAGCAGATTCCTCTTACCTGAAGCTGGATTTTTACTCCTGCATTACTTGCTTCATATAATTTATCGATCATTTTAAAATCAGATAAACTATTCATTTTTAGCTTTATATGTGTTTTTCTACCTGCTAAAGCGTGTAAAATTTCACGATCTATCAGTTTTACAAATTTGGTTCTTGTGTAATGTGGAGAAACTATTAAATGCTTATATCTGTGAACTCTGTAATTGATATCGAAAAATTCGAAGATCTTTGAAATGTCTTTTAAAATTCCCTGATGACAGGTTAAAAGTGTTACGTCGGTATAAATTTTGGCTGTCGATTCGTTGAAATTTCCTGTTGAAATAAATCCGTAACGACGACTTTTACCTTCTTCTGCTCTTTCGATAACACATATTTTACTATGTACTTTCAAACCTTTTATTCCAAATATCAATTCGATTCCTTCTGTTTGCATTTGTTCTGCATACGAAATATTCGAAGCTTCATCAAAACGCGCCTGAAGCTCGATTTGAACGGTAACTTTTTTTCCGTTTTTTGCTGCATTTATCAACGAACTGATAATTTGCGAATTCTTAGCCAAACGATACAATGTAATTTTAATACTGGTAACTTTTGGATCTAATGCTGCTTCACGCAAAAATTTTGTCAAATAGGAAAATGACTGATATGGCGCATGAAGTAAATAATCTTTTTTATTGATTTTCTCTAAAATACTTCCGTCAAGACTTAATCCCGGAACCGGCAGAGGCTCATTTGGTTTATACAGTAAATCGTAACGTCCTAAATTTGGAAAATCCATATAATCGCGTCGATTGTGATATCTTCCTCCCGGAATTATACTATCAGTTTCGACGATTTTCATTTTATCTAAGAAAAAACGCAGCGTATCTTCTTCAATCAAACTATCATAAATAAAACGAACGGGTTCTCCAATTCGTCTGTCTTTTACGGAAGTAGCAATTTTTTCGAGCATACTTTTACTCAAATCGCTGTCTATATCCAACTGCGCATCACGAGTAATTTTGATCATGTGTGCCGAAACGGTTTTATAATCGAAAATATTGAAGATGTTTTTCAGTTTAAGCCGAATTACATCATCAATTAAAATTACGTATTGTTTATCATCTTCTGATGGAAGGACAACAAATCTGTTGATTGTTTTAGGAATTTCAATAACAGCATAGCGAACTTCATCGTTGTTGAGTTCCAAACGAACTGCCAGATATCCTAAAGTATCTTTTAAAATAGGAAATTCTGCGAGGTCGTTCAAAATGATGGTTACTAATTCGGGACTTAATTTCTGCATGTAAAAGTCCTTTAAAAAACACTCCTGTTTTTCTGTAACCTGACTTTCGTTGATAATGAAAATATTTTCGGCTTCGAGTTCAGATTCGATATTTCCTAAAATACGTAAACTTTCAGATTGCTGCTGAATTACTATTTCGGTAATATCCTTAATTAATTGGTGTGCAGAAACACCTCCCAAATATTTTTCACCTGAAATTCCAGAAAGACTCAATCTCCGGATTGCGGCATAGCGAACTCTAAAAAATTCATCTAAATTGTTTGAAAAAATTCCAACAAAACGCAACCTGTCTAAAAGTGGAACTGTGTTGTCTGCTGCTTCCTGAAGCACTCTTGCATTAAACGCTAACCAACTTTTTTCTCTATCGATATATTTCTGCTCGTACACTTTATTTATTTTAAATCTTTGGGGAAAATTGTTTTATGAGTTTTGCCTTTATGAATTGCATCCCAGGCTTCGGCATCAAATTTAAGTGATACAAATCCGGAAGTAGGTACATTTTCAATAAAAACATCCCCAAATTTATTAACAAAATTTGTAATAGCCTCGTTATGTCCAAAAAGAATAACGCTTTCGAAACTATTATCACATGATTTGATAACTTTTTCGAGTTGTTTATCGTCAAAAGTATAAAGATCGTCTTTATAAACGATACTTTCTATAGGATAAGATATATTTTGAGCAAAGATAAGAGCCGTTTCAGATGCGCGTGCTGCAGTACTACTCCAGATTATATAGGTCCTAGGCAGATATTTTGCAATATTGGTTGATACTTCATGAGCATCTAAAATTCCTCTTTTCATTAAAGGTCTGTCAAAATCCTTTAAAGGAGCTTCCCAGCTTGATTTTGCATGTCGTATCAATATTAAATTTTTCATAAGTCGAAGGATTTAGAAACATCAAAACTGAAGTTGCTTTTTTTATTAAGTTCTAATTTACAAAAGAAATTGTAATAGTGATCTATTTTTTAATTCTGTTAACATTTAAAGAAAATTTTAACAAGAATATGAAATACATAATATTCAATATTTCACAAAATATCAGAATTCTCTTTTTGTCATTTTATGTACTTCATCCATTAAATCTATCATTTGGTCGATTATCACGATATTGGTAAAGTTAACTAAATAGCTGATTAATAGGTATTTACAATATTGTATTTTTCTAAAATTTTAGGCAAAAAAGTAAAAATTCATACTTTTCAAATTGTTATAAATGACATAAAAAAAACTTTTTCAGATCGATATTTAACAAAAAAAGAACCTTTCAACGAGTTTTTAGGTTAGTTACGGATAAAAAAAATCAAAAATAAACTGAGTATATAACTTTGATTTTGTTAATTTTTTATAAATAATGCAAAACACAATCTTAAGTTATGAGAACAAAAACTACTCTTAGAACCGCGGTAAAATTTGTAAAAAATTGTAAGTCTATTTTTTCTTTCAAAAAAGTGATTTATAAAAAAAACATTTTTTCACTCTTACATATTTCATTTTCATCAACAGCTTCTTTTGATGCTATTTTGATTGAAAATAAGGGAAACATCAAAAGCATTCCATCTTATAAAAATGCTCATTTCCTGATTTCAGACAATACTGTTTTTCGACTGGCACTTAAAACTTTAAGGACATAAATTTTTAGTTAAAAAACAAGCAGTTTAAAACCCTTGTAATTAATCAAATCCCAAATATTTGATTAAAACAATAATATAATTTGATATCAAAGTTACTGTATACGCCTTTTAAATAACGAAAAATATTTGATATCAAATTATTTATCGCCGGATAATTTTAATCAAAAACATATTGATTAAAAAGATAAAAATCTCATAAAATAATAATGTTTAAAAAATAGAGATTATGAAAAACATTACTTCTTTTTTTAAAAATATTAATGTTAAGAGCGTTTTTATAATGTTGCTTTTAATATTTAATATCCACTTTTCGTTTTCACAAGTAGATTTGAGAACATGCGGTTTTGACTGCACCTCCAACAATTACACTTTGACAGATGTATATTTAAGCCTTTCTAATGTAAATGGAGATCCTATAACAAATACTACCTGTACTATCGGGCAAGTGCAACCGGTATATATTTACCTTAACTATTCTTCGAATTCAAATTCGAGTATACACTTTGCACGGTTAAATTCTGATTTGACTATCGACGGAGTTACCACTTTTTTGAATGTATTGCTTGGAGATATTGTTCCGGGAAGTAACAAAAAGTTACTGTACGGGCCATTTAACTGGACTTGCGGTGAAGAATTAGGCCTGACCAATACGATAATAGCTTGGAAAACAAATAACAATAGTGATCCTGGTCCAAACTACCAATGCGGCAGTTTTACAAACTCGCAATGTGATTTTACAAATTCGTTTGTGATCTCTAAACCATTAGCTGTTCAATTTACCTACAAGGCTTGTAAAGTTGGTGCAAACACAACAGTTACTTTTACCTCTACAACCAATGGAGGGAAAACACCATACACTTACGCCTGGGATTTTCATAACGATGGTGGCTTACCAGATTCAACTTTACCAAATCCGACGTATGTTTACACGACGTCGAATAACACGGCAAAATTAACTGTTACAGACTCACAAAATATATCAAACTCCTATACGCTTCAGATAATTGAACCAACGGAATTGATGTTAAGTGAATCCCATACTAATGTAGGCTGCAGTGGAGGCACATCGACTATAACATTGACTGCAACAGGCGGAACTCCTGTCTACAGTTACTTATGGAATACAAGTGCAACAACTAAAGATTTGCAAGATGTACCACCCGGCACTTATACTGTTACGGTGACAGATAGCAACAATTGTGAGAAACAGCTCTCTGTAACTATAACAAGCGGAGATGTAATTAAGCCAATAATTGATCCGCTGCCGGTTACCTCTACAATTAATTGCCCGGATTTACCTGTATTTACTCAGGCTACGGCTAGTGATAACAGTGGTACAGTAACCTCTTTAACCTATGAAGATGTAAACACACCCGGAAATTGTACCGGCACATACTCTATTACCAGAACCTGGACAGCAAAAGATGCCTGCAATAATATATCGCTTCCGGTAAGTCAAACTATAAATGTTGTAGATATTACAGCGCCAATCTGGACAACTCTTGCTGCTTCTCTTAATGTAACACTTGAGTGCAGTGACATAGCTGGATTGGCTACAGCGCAAAACCAAGCGCCAATAGCAACTGATAATTGTTCTACAGTAACTTATTCTAAAACTAGCGGAAACTTTGTTGCGGGCTCTTGTGCTAATTCCGGATCTTATACCAATACATGGGTTGCCAAAGATGCCTGTTTGAATAGTTCAACTAATTTCACCCAGATAATTACAATTCAGGACACTTCTGTTCCAACCTGGACAACAGCTTCAACTGCGCTAAATGTGACTTTGCAATGTAGTGATACTGCGGGATTAACAGCTGCTCAAAACCAAGCTCCGGTTGCGACCGACAATTGCGGAGGAATTGTGACTTATACAAAAACCAGCGGGAATTTTGTTGCCGGTTCTTGTGTCAATTCCGGAACTTACACCAATACATGGGTTGCCAAAGATGTTTGTTTGAACACTTCTGCCACTTTCACGCAAGTGATAACAATTATCGATAATACGGCTCCAATTTGGGCAACAGCTTCAACTGCACTAAATGTAACTTTGCAATGCAGTGATGCTGCAGGATTAGCAACTGCACAAAACCAAGCTCCGGTTGCGACCGACAATTGCGGTGGAACTGTGACTTATACAAAAACTAGCGGGAATTTTGTTGCAGGTTCTTGTGCTAATTCTGGAACTTATACCAATACATGGGTTGCCAATGATGTTTGTTTGAATGCTTCTGCCACTTTCATGCAAGTTATTACAATTATCGATAATACGGCTCCAATTTGGACAACAGCATCAACTGCGTTAAATGTAACTTTGCAATGTAGTGATACTGCAGGGTTAACAGCTGCTCAAAATCAAGCTCCGGTTGCGACCGATAATTGTGGAGGAACTGTAACTTATACTAAAACCAGCGGGAATTTTGTTGCCGGTTCTTGTGCCAATTCCGGAACTTACACTAATACATGGGTTGCCAAAGATGTCTGTTTGAATACTTCTGCCACTTTCACGCAAGTGATAACAATTATCGATAATACGGCTCCGATTTGGGCAACAGCTTCAACTGCGCTAAATGTAACTTTGCAATGTAGTGATACTGCGGGATTAACAGCTGCGCAAAACCAAGCTCCGGTTGCGACCGATAATTGTGGAGGAACTGTAACTTATACTAAAACCAGCGGGAATTTTGTTGCCGGTTCTTGTGTCAATTCTGGAGCTTATACCAATACGTGGACTGCCAAAGATGTCTGTTTGAATACTTCTGCCACTTTCACGCAAGTGATAACAATTGAAGATAATACTGCTCCGATTTGGGCAACAGCTTCAACTGCGCTAAATGTAACTTTGCAATGTAGTGATACTGCGGGATTAACAGCTGCGCAAAACCAAGCTCCGGTTGCGACCGATAATTGTGGAGGAACTGTAACTTATACTAAAACCAGCGGGAATTTTGTTGCCGGTTCTTGTGTCAATTCCGGAACTTACACTAATACATGGGTTGCCAATGATGTATGTTTGAACACTTCTACAACTTTCACACAAGTGATTACAATTGAAGACAATACAAAACCAACATGGACAACACAAACGGCTTCTTTAGATGCAACTCTAGAATGCAGCGATTTAACCGCTTTGGCTTCCGCGCAAGCGTTATTTCCAACAGCTTCTGATTTGTGTGATGCCGATGTTTTGAATGTTATAAAAACCAGTGGACAGTTTATAGCTTCAGGTTCTTGTTCGAATGCAGGAACGTATACCAATACATGGACGGTTACAGATGATTGCGGAAATATCTCTGATACTTTTACTCAGGTAATTACTATTCAGGATACTACAAAACCAACTTGGACAAGTCAGGTAAACTCTTTAGACGCAACTTTAGAATGCAGTGATTTATCTGCTTTGGCTTCCGCGCAAGCGTTATTCCCAACAGCTTCGGATTTATGCGATGCCGATGTTTTGAATATTATAAAAACCAGCGGACAATTTGTAGCTTCAGGTTCTTGTTCCAATGCGGGAACATATACCAATACCTGGACGGTTATGGATGATTGCGGAAATATCTCGGATACTTTTACTCAGGTAATTACTATTCAGGACACCACAAAACCAACGTGGACTACGCAAACCGCTTCTTTAGACTTAACTTTAGAATGCAGTGATTTATCTGCTTTGGCTTCCGCGCAAGCGTTGTTCCCAACAGCTTCAGATTTGTGCGATGCTGATGTTTTGAATGTTGTAAAAACCAGCGGACAGTTTATAGCTTCAGGTTCTTGTTCGAATGCGGGAACGTATACCAACACTTGGACGGTTACGGACGATTGCGGAAATGTTTCTGATATTTTTTTCCAAGTGATTACGATTCAGGATACTACAAAACCAACATGGACAAGTCAGGTAAATTCTTTGGATGCAACTTTAGAATGCAGTGATTTATCTGCTTTGGAATCCGCGCAGGCGTTATTTCCAACAGCTTCTGATTTGTGTGATGCCGATGTTTTGAATGTTGTAAAAACCAGCGGACAGTTTATAGCTTCAGGTTCTTGTTCGAATGCGGGAACGTATACCAACACTTGGACGGTTACGGACGATTGCGGAAATGTTTCTGATATTTTTTTCCAAGTGATTACGATTCAGGATACTACAAAACCAACATGGACAAGTCAGGTAAATTCTTTGGATGCAACTTTAGAATGCAGTGATTTATCTGCTTTGGAATCCGCGCAGGCGTTATTTCCAACAGCTTCTGATTTGTGCGATGCCGATGTTTTGAATATTGTAAAAACAAGCGGACAGTTTGTAGCTTCAGGTTCTTGTTCGAATGCAGGAACGTATACCAATACATGGAAAGTTACGGATGATTGCGGAAATATCTCGGATACTTTTACCCAAGTAATTACAATTGAAGATACTGCAAAACCAACCTGGACTACCGAAACCGCTTCTTTAGATGCAACTTTAGAATGCAGTGATTTATCTGCTTTGGCTTCCGCGCAAGCGTTATTTCCAACAGCTTCGGATTTATGCGATGCCGATGTTTTGAATGTTATAAAAACCAGCGGACAGTTTATAGCTTCAGGTTCTTGTTCGAATGCCGGAACATATACCAATACATGGACGGTTACAGATGATTGCGGAAATATTTCTGATATTTTTACTCAGGTAATTACTATTCAGGATACTACAAAACCAATATTTAGCGGAGATCTTCCAACTGATATTACGGTTTCTTGCGATGCCGTTCCTGAACCAGCTGATATGAATGTTGTAGATAATTGCAATTTAGGTTTACCAGTTGTATTTTCTGAAATTAAAAGTGACATTCAAAACGAATGCGCTACTAATTATACTTTGACACGTCAATGGACAACAAGCGATTGTGCGGGAAACACGACTTCATTTACTCAAATTATTACAGTAAGAGATACGACTCCGCCAACAGGAACTGCTCCGGCAGATGTTGCAGGTTTACAAAGTATTACAGATATTCCGGTAGCAAATTCACAAAACATAATAGATGCCGCTGATAACTGTAGTCAAAACGTAATTATTACGATTAAGGATACTAATAATGGCGCTTCTGGCTGCGAAGGAAACGCTTATATACTAACCAGAACCTATACTTTGATGGATTGTGCAGGTAACAAAACCGATTTAGTACAAACGTTTACTGTAGAAAATAAAATTTCAGTTTCAGGAATTGCTTCTGCAGTTAGTTGTTTTAGCGGAGACAACGGTTCAATTCTGGTTACAAATACGGCAGGCTCAACTGTAGTTATTACAAACGAAGAAAATGAAATTGTTGGAAATTCTAATTTACCAGCCGGAACATATACCTTAACAGCTTCTTTTCCGGTTAATGAAAACCAAACTTGTTCTGCAGCAGCAACAGTTATTATTACACAACCAAGTTCTCCAAATGAAGTAACAACTATATCAAGTGAGGCTTGTGCCGATGATTCCAGTCTTATTAATTTATTAACACTATTACCGGTAAACACGACTGCAGCCGGAAACTGGATTGATAAAAATAACAGTAATGCATTGCAAGGCAACATCTTCAATCCGTTTGGTTTGGCATTGGGCAACTATTTGTTAGAATATCAAATTACCGATGAAATTTGCCCACGAAGCATTCTTCTCAATATGGAGATTAATAATGATTGCCAGGTTTTGGCTTGTGGAAATGTCATAATACACAACGCATTTTCTCCTAACGGCGACGGAATAAATGATGCTTTTAAAATTGACAATATTGATGACCTGACATGTTATCCTGAAAATACAGTTGAAATTTATAATCGCTGGGGAATATTAGTATTCGACACTGTTAACTACAATAACACTACGAATGCATTCGACGGAACTTCCAGAGGCAGAACAACTTTTAAACAATCAGAGGGGCTGCCAACCGGAACTTATTTTTATATCATTAATTATAAATCTCTAGACGGGAATAATATAATTCAATCAAATAAAAAAGATGGATTTTTATATTTATCGAAGTAAAAAAAAATCATAATTAGCTATATAACAAACCTTTATACGGATTTTGAATATATTTAATAAAAAAAATCCGTATTTTTGAGTATGTAATCTGCAGTTTATCCTTAGGTTTTTACTTCCAAAAAAAAGTCAATAGTAATATTAATAAACATCTACTATGAGAGCAAAATTACCATCCTTAGTTATAATGTTTGTATCCTTTGTAAGTTTTGCACAGCAAGATGCGCAGTTTACACAATACATGTATAATACCATAAATATTAACCCTGCGTATGCGGGTTCTCGCGGAGCATTAAGCATTTTCGGGTTGTATCGTACGCAATGGGTTGGATTAGACGGGGCACCGGAAACGAGTAGTTTTTCTGCCAACACACCGATAAACAATTCTAATTTAGGAATTGGGCTTTCTTTGGTTAACGATAAAATAGGACCTACAAATGAGAATACTTTTTCTGTAGATCTCTCTTACACAGTCCAGACATCTGCTGATTTTAAACTTTCTTTTGGGATCAAGGGATCAGCTAATTTATTCAATCTGGATATCAGCAAATTAAATCCCGAAGATCAGGGAGATCCACAATTTCAGGATCTTGATAATAAATTTTCTCCCAATGTTGGAGCTGGAGTTTATTGGCATTCTGATAAAGCTTATATCGGATTATCTGTTCCTAACTTCATTGAAACCAATCGTTATGATGATAATGATATAGCCATTTACAAAGATAAAATCAATTATTATTTAATGGGAGGTTATGTATTTGATCTTGATAAGTATCAGTACATTAAATTTAAACCTGCAGTTTTGGCCAAAATGGTAGAAGGTGCACCCCTGCAAGTTGATATATCTGCCAATTTTATGTTTGTAGATAAATTTGTCCTCGGCGTTGCCTATAGATGGAGTGCTTCTGTAAGTGCCATGGCCGGATTTCAGATCACAGACGGTCTTTATATAGGGTATGGTTACGATCGTGAAACTACGAACCTTAACAATTATAACTCAGGATCGCATGAGATATTTATTAGATATGAGTTTATCAAAAAGAACAACAAGATAACCAGCCCACGTTTCTTCTAAAAATATTTATTATGAAAAATTTTATACTCTTTTACATAACCATTTTTAGTTTTGTTGCATTAGAGGGCAATGCCCAGCAGGCAAAAATAAAGGCAGCCAATAAAGATTACGACACCTTTGCTTATATTGATGTGATAAAAACTTATGAGAAAGTAGCCCTTAAAGGATACAAATCTGAGGACATGTTTAGAAAACTGGGAGATTCCTATTATTTTAATTCAGAATTTGAAGGCGCGGCAAAATGGTATGGCGAATTATTTGCCATGAATACAAATATCGAATCTGAATATTATTACAGATATGCCCAATCTTTAAGAGCAACAGGGCAAATTGATAAAGCCGATAAAATGATGGCGGAATTTAATTCTAAATTTGAAAATGATACCCGCGGAAAACTCTACAAAGAAAATCCAAATTATCTGGATCTGATAAAAGCTAATTCGGGTCGTTATAATATTGAAGATGCCGGTATCAATTCTAAATATTCAGATTACGGCACCTTTGTTTACAATAAAAAATTATACTTTACCTCGGCAAGAGATACCGGAAATTTTTCTAAACGAAAACATACCTGGACGGGTGAACATTTTACTAATTTATATGTATCTGATGTTGATTCTGCTAAAGTAAAAAAATTCAAAACTTCATTAAATTCTAAATTTCATGATGCGACTCCTATTTTTACAAAAGATGGCAAAACAGTTTATTTTACAAGAAATAATTACTTAGATGGCAAAAAAGGAAAGAACGAAAATAATACCACATTAGTAAAGCTTTACAAAGCTACTCTTGAAAACGACAAGTGGACCAATATAACCGCCTTGCCTTTTACCAGTAACAATTATAGTACGGCACATCCTGCACTTAGCCCGGATGAAAAAACACTATATTTCTCATCTGATATGCCTGGAACGTTAGGACAGTCTGATATTTTTAGGGTAGCCATAAATGATAACGGCGCAGGGTACGGTTCTCCTCAAAATTTGGGTCCAACCATTAATACTGAAGGGAAGGAAACATTTCCGTTTGTAACCGATGAAAAAGAAATCTACTTCTCTTCCGATGGCCGGCCGGGACTTGGGGGATTGGACGTTTATGTGGGTGAAATCGAAGATGACGGAACCATAAGTGAAATACAGAATATTGGTGCAGATGTCAATTCTCCAAAAGATGATTTTGCTTATATGATTGATCCAGTTTCCCGAAAAGGTTATTTTAGTTCCAACAAAGCTGGCGGACATGGTTCTGATGATATCTATAAATTTCTCGAAACCCGAAAACTTCAATGTATTCAGGAATTAAACGGAATTATTACAGATGCAGAATCAGGAATAATATTACCGCGCACCAAAGTTACTTTATACGAAAATCAAGCAGTTAAAAACACTATACTTTCTGATGCAGCCGGCTTTTATATTTTTCCTGTAGAATGTGGAAAAACTTACAATGTAAGAGCCGAAAAAGTAGATTACGCCACAAAAGAAGTTAGTATTACTATTGAAAAATTATCCGGAAAAACCAGTTTGCCAATTGCCTTAGATAAATCAAAATGTAAGGTCACAATTGGGGATGATTTAGGCAAATGTTTTGGGATAAAAATGATTTATTTTGATCTGGATAAATCCAATATTCGCACAGAAGCGGCTATTGATTTAGAGAAAATACTCGATGTATTGGATAGCCATCCAACAATGAAACTTGATATCCGCTCGCATACAGACAGCCGACAAACACATAAATACAATGAAGCTTTGTCTCACCGAAGAGCAAAATCGACAATTGACTGGTTAATTAAAAATGGAATTGATCCAAACAGGCTTACCGGAAAAGGATTTGGAGAAACTCAGCTTGTTAACGAATGTTCTGACAATGTAAAATGCACCGAAGAACAGCATCAGGCCAATAGACGAAGTGAATTCATTATTACTGCATTATAACAAAAAAAATAATTGTAAATAAATTAAAAAGCTGTCTTTGGCCAAGACAGCTTTTTCTACAAAAAAAATCGTTGTAACTCAACAAAGAGCTACAACGACTAACTAAAAAACCAGTCCAATAAATCTTTATATTTTTACGAATATATTTGTATAATATTTTTTACCCGCAGCGTCTGTTGTTACCGCCAAACCAAAATGAGTATAATCTCCTTCGATGTTTTCTTTGTGCCCTGCACTTTCTAACCAGCCTTTTAAAACAGCAGCCGATGTTTGGTAGCCATAAGCAACATTTTCACCTACTTTTTGTGCACCTAATAATTCCATGATATTCTCAGAACGTGCCACAAAATCATTATGATTCATGACATTATTTGCAATCATATATTTATTATGTTCTTCACATTTATAAGAAATATGATTGATTCTTTCCAAAGGATTTAAACCAATGCTAACTCTGTAATCGTTTATTAATTTCATGGTTTCCAACTCCGAATCATTGTAACTATAGCTAGTTATCAGAGTTTCTGTTGTCGTGCTACTATCTTGAGTTGCCTCGGCAGTGTCTGCAGTACATGAGTTCATTGTAATAAAAATTACAACGAACGTCATGATGCACATAATCTTTTTCATAATCAAAATGGTAGTTTAATTCTAAAGTAAATGTTGGGGCAAATGCTTTATATTTATTATGTGATAAATTCCTAATTCTGATTCAAACCTATTTAATTTATCGGTAAACTACAAAAATAATCGATGAAATACATGTTTTAAATTAAAAATGCTATATTTTTCTTACAACTAAGAGGATAAGCGCTCAATTTTCCATGAAAAATCAGACTGGCTTTGATAACGAATTCTGTCATGCAGTCTGTTTGGTCTTCCCTGCCAAAATTCAACCTCTAAAGGAGTCACTAAAAAACCTCCCCAATTATCGGGTCGCGGAATTGGTTTTCCGGCAAATTCCGTTTCTAATTTCTTTAGATTTTCTTCTAAATAAGTTCTGGACGGAATTACTTCACTTTGATTGGAAACTATTGCGCCCAATTTACTTCCGTCAGGACGAGAATCAAAATAACCATCGGATATGTTTTCAGACGTTCTCTGCGCAATTCCTTTAATAATAACCTGACGCTCCATTTCCTGCCAAAAAAACGACAAACAAACGTGCGGGTTCGCTGCAATTGCTTTTCCTTTTTCAGAATTATAATTGGTGTAAAAAATAAAACCTTCTTCAGAGAATTTCTTTAACAGAACCACTCTCGATTTCGGAAATCCATCCAAACCAATTGTAGAAACGGTCATGGCGTTTACTTCTCCACTAGCTCCAAAATCTTCTACTTCATGAAACCATCTGTTGAAAAGATTAATTGGATCTTCGGGTATATTCGTTTCTAACAATTCACTCTTTTCGTATGATTTTCTATAATTACTTAAATCGTTCATGATTATTGATTTTAGATTTTTGACTTTAGATTTTAGATTTCTTTGGATTGTCTAAAATACTAACGATTATATTTTATTTTAGATTGTTGATTTTAGATTTTAGATTAACTCATAACTTTTAATTCATAACTCATAACTTTTACCACTCAAAACTTCTTCCGTCATCGCCTAAAAGTACATTTGGGAAAATAGTTTGCGCTTCTTCTTTAAAACGTTCAATTCCGTCATATCTTGTAGAATAATGTCCTAAAATAAGTTGTTTTGCATTTGCTTTAAGCGCAATTGTTGCGGCCTCTTTTGCGGTTGAATGTAATGTTTTTAATGCCAAAGGAGTTTCTGATTCTAAAAATGTAGATTCGTGATACAAAACATCTACATTCTGTATAATCGGAATAACATCTTCATTGTAAACCGTATCTGAGCAAAATGCGTAACTCATTGGCGCAATTGGATCAAATGATAACTTTTCGTTTTCGATTACAGTTCCGTCATCAAGGGTAATATTTCCTCCGTTTTTTATTTTTTGATAATAAGCCGTGTGAATATCGTATTGCTGAACGGCATCGACATTCAGTTTTCTTTCAGCAGGTTTTTCCTGAAATAAAAAACCGTTTGTATAAATGCGATGTTTAAGCGGAATCGTTTTTACAATCACTCTGTTATCTTCAAAAATCACTTCACTCTTGTCTGATTCCAGTTCATGAAAAAACAAATCATAAGTCGTCCAGGAATTTGATAATCGCAGTTGCAAAGTAATAATTTCCTTAACGCCTTTTGGTCCGTAAATATGGAGATCTGTAGTTCTGCCTAAAAGTGCAAAAGTCGAAATGGTTCCTATTAATCCAAAAAAATGATCACCATGCAAATGCGAAATAAAAATGTGATTAATCTTTGAGAATTTAATCTTGTTTTTACGCAATTGTACCTGAGTTCCTTCGCCACAATCAATCAAAAACAATCTGTTCTTAATTTCTAAAACCTGCGAAGTCGGGTTGGTAATTGTTCTGGGAGTTGCGGCATAACAGCCAAGTATTGTAAGCTTCAATTTTTTGTTTATTCGTTTAATTGTTTATTTGTTTAATCGGATAATTGTTAAAGTAGAAAATCGATTAATCGGATAAATTTCAGCCCAGCTAAAATCGATTAAACAGTTAAACAAATAAACAATTAACCAATCTTAAAATCCTAAGTCTCTCTCAATTTCTTCCATTTCGATAATGTCGTGTGCTTCTAAAAGTGAAGGAACCACGGCCAATTTATCAGAAATAGCATTAAAATCAAGATCAGAAACTACAATAATAAAGGATTTTTTTGCTTTTTTTTGTTGCTTCGAAAGTGGTAAAAAAAGTTTCACATCACTTTCGGTCAATTTATCATCAGCTGATAAATCAATTATAACATTTTGTTTTTCAAAGGTTTTAAATTGCTGCGTTACTTTTTCCAGAAAAGCTTTTAAATCTCCCTGAGTATCTTTTATCGTAACGGTATGTCCTTTTTGATCTACTTTCATTTTATAATGTTGAGGCTAGTATAAAAATTGATTTCTTAAGCTAAGGTACGAAGTTTTTTAGTTTTTGTTTCAGGTTTCAAGTTTCAAGTTTGCCAAGCTAAACGTTCCAAAACTTGAAACCTGGAACTAAAAAAAACTAATTTTATTGAATCTTCGACGCCAAAAGATAAATTACTGCCATTCTAATCGCTACTCCGTTTTCTACCTGATTTAGAATTACAGAATGATCAGAATCAGCCACTTCAGAAGTGATCTCTACTCCCCTGTTGATTGGTCCCGGATGCATGATGACGATTTCTTTTCCAAGAGAATCCAAAAGTGGTTTGTCTACTCCGTATTGTTGAGCATATTCTCTTGTTGAAGGAAAGAAATTCACATCCATACGTTCGTTTTGTACACGAAGCATATTGGCAACGTCGCACCATTCTAATGCTTTTCGCAAGTTTGGTTCAACCGTAACTCCAAGTGATTCAATATATCTCGGAATCAGTGTTTTCGGTCCGCACACTTTTACTTCTGCGCCTTGCATCTGCAAAGCATATATGTTCGAAAGCGCTACACGCGAGTGTAGAATATCGCCTACAATAACTACTTTTTTTCCGGCTACATCACCCAATTTTTCTCTGATAGAATAACTGTCTAACAAAGCCTGAGTTGGATGCTCGTGCGCTCCGTCTCCGGCATTTACGATACTGGCTTTGACATTTTTAGATAAAAAATAAGCCGCTCCGGGATTGGAGTGGCGCATTACAACCATGTCAACTTTCATGGAAAGAATATTGTTAACAGTATCAATTAAAGTTTCTCCTTTTTTAACCGAAGATTGTGCGGCAGAAAAACTAATAACATCTGCAGATAATCGTTTCTGCGCTAACTCAAACGAAAGTTTGGTTCTGGTACTGTTTTCAAAAAATATATTGGCAATCGTAATATCTCGTAATGAAGGAACTTTTTTAATGGGTCTGTTAATGACTTCTTTAAAATGATCTGCCGTTTCAAAAATTAGGTTAATATCATTCTCGTTGATGTATTTAATTCCTAATAAATGATTTACGCTTAATTCTTTCATTTTTATTTCTTTAATATTATTTGTCAAATGCTTCCTTAAAGAGAAGCTGTTTTATTGAATCATTCTGTCTACAACTTCACTGTAATCCTGCAGATCTCTTGCATCTTCATCAAAAATCTTCTGCCATCTGAAACCCGGAATCTCGATTTTAGTTCTTGCAGAGCCATCCCATTTTATTCTAAAATCGTTATTGATTAAAACTTCGGCAACTCTTTTTCCAACTTCTATTGTAACCGCATCATCAGCATTATCAACTTTCTGAAAAGCGATATACAAACCTGGATTTTCAATAGCAATTGCTCTCGCTAAATCCTGTTCGTGGTAAAAACAATAACCATCAGACTCTACTTCGTTTTCCTGCAAATCTCTTTCAACCTCAACTATTTCATATTCACCATCGGTTGTCGTATATCCAGCATTGTGAAGCGCTATGATATTGTCATCACATAATTCATCAAACGCGTTTATAAGTCTTTCAGTATCTGTTGGACTTTTCCATTGTTTACTTTCTGCAAGTAACTTTTGGTACTCTTCTCTTATTTTATCAAAAGCCCATTCTTCTGAGATTTCGTCTGCAAATTCGTTATCTTCAATTTCTTCTATGATGTTTTCTTTAATCTCATCAACAGAAAGAAATCCCATTCTTACCTGATTAAAAATTGATTCATAAATAAACGTTTCGTTCTCTGTCATTTTATTGTTTAATCGTTGATTTGTTTAATTGTTTAATCGTTTTATTTGCTAAACTGGTTAATCGTTCTTCCGATTAAACAATTAAACAAATAAACGGCTAACTAATTCGTTATTAAGTAAACGGCATCCTCACCTTCGTTTTCTTTCCAGCTTACTTTTACTTTTTCATTATTTATGGCATCTACCTGACGACCGCGATAATCGGGCTGAATAGGTAAATTACGGCTAAAACGTCTGTCGATTAACACTAACAATTCGATTTCAGATGGTCGCCCAAAAGACTGAATTGCGGTTAAGGCCGAGCGAATGCTGCGTCCGGTAAACAAAACGTCATCGATAAAAATGACTTTTTTGTTTTCGACTATAAAATTAATTTGTGTTTTATTGGCTTCAAGCGGTTTATCAGTGCGACGAAAATCATCTCTAAAAAAAGTGATATCAAGATATCCCAAAGGAACTTCAGGAGTTTGGTATTCGTTCTCTAAAATTTGTTTTAAACGTTCAGCTAAAAAAACGCCTCTTGGTTGTATTCCCACTAAAATAGTATCGGAGAAATCAAGATGTTTTTCGATTAACTGACAAGCCAAACGATGGAGTATGATAGTAACTTCTTTTGAATTAAGTAATACTTTTTGGCTCATAATTAAGTGTAATGTTTGGTTGGGCAAATATACGAAATCAGAATTTATTTGTTGGGGTGTTGGGTGAGGAAATATTTTTTTGAGTTAGAGACTTAAATTTAATCTTTGCAATTTTATAAAAAACAAAGTAAAACTCAGAATACTCCATAAAAAAAGAACCATCTTTATGATAGTTCTTCAATATTTATTATTCAAAAAAAGGCTTTACGATATATTCTAGTACAATTCCAACTTCATCAATATCCACGAAGTCAAGAAAATCTAAAACTCTAATATGTTCCCATAATTGATGATTTTTATCAATTTTTTTTTGTGGCTCTCTCCCTAAAATATAATATTTCCTGCTAATTCAATTGCTTTTGTTAAAGATACAAATCGAGTAATATCATTTTCCAAATTATAATGCTTCTTTTCAAAATCAATATTTTGTCCAGCTAAAGGAATTTCATTTATACCTATAAAATCAATTTCAAATGGAGCAAACAAATTTTCAAATTCATTAGAAGTTAATGTCAGTTCTAAATTTACTCTGTTTTTAATTTTAGGAAATAGATTTTCCTTAACTTTTGAATACACATTGAATTCTATAATTTCATCTATTTCTTCTGTATATCTAAAAATATATTTTTCAAAAACTCTTTTAAAATTACATGATCAAATGGCGTAGAAAAAATCAACTTTTCAGATGACACATATAAGAGCAAATTATGCACACTTACAGCTTAATTATAACTTGGTTTTAATGCTATTTTGATCTTTTGTTGTATAGTTTTGCTGCACTTATGTCATTTATACCTTTGTAATAATGTCTGTTTTGGTGCTGTGTTTCTAGCCAGACATATATACCAGATATATAACTATACTCAGACGCTTCGTATTTTACAACAGTGCATCTAAATGATTAAATCACAGAATGGGTAAATCTTAGTTTACTTTATCCTGTATTTTTATAGCAAAATGATAAATTATTTTTAAAATTTTTGTGCGAGTGGCATGAATTCCGGAGTGGTATTAATTTTCCGGGTCTTTGATCTATTCCTATAGTAAAATGTTTTTGAAAATATCTTTTGTGATTGGCATATATTCCGGAGTGGTATTAATTTTCCGGGTTAATCTTTTATATTGAGCTTTCAATCTTTTTTACTTTCGCCAATATTTTCATACTCCATTCTTATAAGCTTACTGGTATTGTCAGTATACTTATTGATAATAAACCTTCTTATATAGTTATAAAAATCTATGCCTGTCGTGTATAACATTCAGTATTTCCTGATTACAACCTTAATTTTGTTTATTTTTTAACAATTCATCTTCATTTTAATCATACGCAATCATTTTTTTAAAAAACAGCAGTATTTATTTTGTGGTATTTATTTCAATAAAACCCGATATGGTATCTTCAACTGCTCTTTTCATCGTGATATAATCTTTTTTAATTGCATCTGCCTTAATTGTATTTACAGACCCATTTATACACTGTCGTATATAATATTTAGACACACGGTATTTTAAAAATAAAGCATCCAAAATATTAGAATCGTATGTTTTACTATTTTTTGCTGTACTTTTGCTCATTGTCTAGTTTGTTTTAAAAGCGGAAACAAAAGTAGATGATAATTTTCAACATTACAAATTTTTTGGCGATAATTTCCTACAAAATGAATGTTATTTTAAAAAATATAAAGCAAATTTCTGTAAATGAAGGTGTTACAATCACTAAGCTTGAGCAAATAATAGGCGCCAGCAAAGGTGTTTTGTCTCGCGCAATAGCCAAAAATACCGATATACAGACGAAATGGCTTGTTAATATAGTTAAAAACTATCCCCAATATAGCTGCGAGTGGTTGATAAAAAACGAAGGAGAGATGATTAAACCTACTGACGAAATTTTTCTTACAAAAGAAAATATACAAGAAACGGCTATAAATTATAAAGATCTTGCTGAATCCAGGAAAGAAACTATTGATAGTATGAAAAAAGAAATCATGTATCTGGAAGAAAAAATTGAAAATTTAAAAAAACAAAATGAATTATTATAGCTGCAAAAAAAAACCAATTGCAATAAATATTAGGCTATAAATATTAGACTCCGTTGAAGCTTTTCTCAATTGTGTATAATTAATTAAAGGTAAACATTACACAATAATATTTTGCTCAGCACGCAAGTCCCAGCGGGACGCTATATTTATAGAAATAAATAAGTCTGGTACACAAAACCCCAGCGGGTTGATATCTCCAATATGACGATCAAAACCTGATTTCGCTTCGCTGGAGCTTTTCTCGATTGCGCGTAATTAATTAAAGGTAAATTATTATAGTCCGCTGGAGCTTCTCTTGATGACGTAATTGTTATTCATTAAACTCAATTAAGTAATTGGCTAAATATAATTAAATCCCATAGGGACAACGTGCCGAAGGACTTATAATTTAAAATACAATTTATGGCAAATACCTATTCGCAATTATACATTCATATTGTTTTTGCCGTTAAGGGAAGGCAAAACCTGATTTCAGCAAATTGGAAGGACGAAATTTATAAATATATTACTAGAATTATTGCAAATAAGAGACAAAAGCTTATTGCTACCAACGGAATTGCCTGATCATATTCATATATTAATTGGCTTAAACCAGACCAATCTATTTCAGATTTAGTTAGAGTTATAAATCGAATTCATCACAGTTTATAAATGACAAAAATTGGATTAATGAAAAGTTCGAATGGCAAACTAGATTTGGAGCTTTTTGATACAGTCATTCCCAATTAACAAATGTTATACATTATATTGAACGTCAGGAAGAACATCATAAAACAAAAACATTCAAAGAAGAATATATTGATTTTTTGAAATTATTTAATATTGATTATAAAGATGAATATCTATTTAGTGAGATTTAAATATCAATTATAATAATTAGATAATCAATTTGTTCCCCTTGAACTTTTTCTCAATTGCAATCTTATTATAAGTTATAAATATTATACTCCGCTGGAGTTTTTAATGCAAAAATCTATTAAAATTCAGCTTCATAATTTCAAATCCCAAAATCATAGAACTTTCCAACCAAATTATATAACACATTTTTTTGCTGCTTGAAGTAATTTTATTCTACGATAATTAGAATACAAAATTCTATTTAAAACAATTAAAAAAGCAAAATCATGCAAAATAAAATTACACGTTTGTTAATGGTATTCGTAATACTGTTTTCATTTACAAGCTGCGAACTAGTTGGAGACATTTTTAAAGCCGGAATGGGAGTCGGAATTTTTATCGTCGTTTTTATTATTGCGATAATAATCTGGATTTTTAGCAGGTTTTTCAGAAAATAAAAAACATAAAAAAATCCCATATTCTACCTTTAATTGGAATTTGGGATTTTTAATATTGTAATTTATAATTTAAAGATTATACATCTTCTTTCTTAATTCCTGAATCTTTTCATCATCAAGATATTCGTCAAATGTCATGTAACGATCGATTGCTCCGTTTGGCGTTAATTCCACTACTCTATTACCCACAGTTTGTGCAAACTCATGGTCATGTGTGGTAAAAATTACAGAACCTTTAAAGTTTTTCAATGAGTTGTTAAAAGCTGTAATAGACTCCAAGTCTAAGTGATTTGTTGGCTCGTCAAGCATAAGTATATTGGCACGCTCCATCATCATTCTTGATAACATACAACGTACTTTTTCTCCTCCTGATAAAACGCGGCTTGTTTTTAAAGCTTCTTCTCCAGAGAAAATCATTTTCCCTAAGAAACCTCTAATGAAAACCTCATCACGCTCTTCTTCTGTTTTTGCATATTGGCGTAACCAATCTACCAAAGTCAAATCGTTTTCAAAGAAGGAATGATTTTCTGCAGGTAAATAAGCCTGATTTGTTGTAATTCCCCAATCAAAAGTTCCGGCATCTGCTTTTTGATTGTTGTTTAAAATTTCATAGAAAGCTGTTGTAGCACGTGAATCTTTAGAGAAAAGAACAATTTTGTCGCCTTTTGCCATATTCAAATCTACATCTTTAAACAAAAGATCGCCTTCTACAGAAGCTGCTAAACCTTCAACATTCAAAATCTGATCTCCGGCTTCGCGATCCTGATCAAAAATAATTGCAGGGTAACGACGGCTTGAAGGTTTGATTTCAGAAATATTCAATTTAGAAATCATTTTTTTACGTGAAGTCGCTTGTTTAGATTTTGCAACGTTCGCACTAAAACGACGAATAAATTCTTCCAATTCTTGTTTCTTCTCTTCTGCTTTTTTGTTTTGCTGAGCACGTTGTTTTGCCGCTAATTGGCTAGACTCGTACCAGAAAGTATAGTTTCCTGAATAGTGATTGATTTTTCCAAAATCGATATCAGAAATATGTGTACAAACCGCATCTAAAAAGTGACGGTCGTGAGAAACTACAATTACTGTATTTTCATAATTGGCTAAGAAATTCTCTAACCAGGCGATTGTTTCAAAATCCAAATCGTTGGTAGGCTCATCCATAATAAGCAAATCCGGGTTTCCAAAAAGTGCCTGCGCCAAAAGCACACGAACTTTAATTTTCCCCTCCAAATCGCCCATTAAAGTATAATGGTGTTCTTCGTTGATTCCTAAGTTAGACAACATCGCAGCGGCATCTGAATCGGCGTTCCAGCCGTTCATTTCTTCAAACTGAACCTGAAGCTCTCCAATTCTGTCGGCGTTTTTATCATTGTAGTCTAAATAAAGTTCATCCATTTCTTTTTTAACAGCATACAGAACCTTATTTCCCATCAAAACAGTTTCCAAAACCGTATGCTCGTCGAACATGTTGTGATTTTGGTTTAAAACCGACATACGTTTTCCCGGTTCTAAATGAATGTGGCCAGAAGTTGGATCGATATCGCCCGAAATGATTTTTAGAAAAGTAGATTTTCCAGCACCATTGGCTCCAATAACTCCATAAATATTTCCGTGTGTGAAAGTGGTATTTACTTCGTCAAACAAAATTCGTTTGCCAAATTGAACTGATAAATTATTGACTGTTAACATGAATGTCTTTTTAATTAATTTTGTGCAAAAGTACGGAAAAAGGTTCTAAGTTGCAAAGATGCTAAGGTTCTAAGTTTTTTTATTGTGAACGAATATTTTTTCACCATATAAGTAATATAAGTTCATTTAAACTAAATATATAATTCTGAAATACTACGTGGTGAAAATTCAAAATCATATAAGCTTGTAAATTTTCTAACCAAACTTATAATATCTTATATCACTTATATGGTGGAAAAAAAACTACAATTTACTTTCCTTCGCCAAAGCTACTTCTAAACTTTCAAAATTGGGTAGAACTTTCGAAATCAAGCCTTCTTTATTTAGAATGAAATGTGTTGGAAATGAATTCAATTGCAGGCTTTCATTCATATAAATTTTCATATCAGGAATTACAGAATAAGATAATGGTTTTCTTGCCAGAAATGTTTTTAATTGTTCGGGAGAATCTTCGGCCAGACTTATAAAAAGAATGTCTTTTCGGTCTTTGTATTCTTCGGTTAATTTATTCACCTGCGGAAATTCTCTTATACAAGGCGTACAATGAATATACCAGCATTTTATCACTATGATTTTTCCTTTCATCGATTCGTTTGAAACTATGTTCCCGTTTAAATCTTTGAATGAAAAATCAGGAAAAGCGGTGTCTTCCATTTTATAGTTTTTATAAGCATCAAAACCAATTTGATTAATGGTGGCTTTTATACTTGTATCTGATTTTGGCTGAATTTTAAACAGTTTATAATAATAAATTGAATCATCTGATTTTAATCGGATTGGAATGAAATTTCCGTTTGCTAATTGATCTAAAAATGATTCTTTTGAGATTTCTTTTGAAACAATATCAAGCGCTACAAAATCTCTGGAAAGCATTATTTTTTTGCTTTGATAGGCAGACCAATCTGTATATGTTTTTTGAATTTGAATGGGATCTACTTCTGGCTTTCCGTATTTGGTTTGGGCGAAAGTTGATGTGAAGATTAGGAAAAGAAATATGTTGATTGCTTTTTGCATTTTTTATTTTATTAAAATTCAAAAATAGCCATTTTTTTTTAAGCCTTGTCTTTTAGAACGCGGATGACGCGGATTTGCTCTGCAAAAACACGGATTACTGCGGATTTTTCACTCTCCTTTTTTGTCATCCTGAGCGGAGTTGAAGGAACATAAGTAGTTCGACAAAAATTGGCGACTTTCTTTGTAGAGTTTCTTGTGTGATCCTTCCTCCGTCAGGATGACAAACAAAAAAATCCGTATAAATCCGCGTTTTTGCAGAGCAAATCCGCGTCATCCGCGTTCCTTTGACAAAGATTGGGAGTTGCTTCGTGTGATTGCTTCGTTTCTCGCAATGACTTTGTGGTATAAAAAAACCCGGCAATAAATTGCCGGGTTCATAATGCTCTCCTTCAGGTGAAAACCAAATAACAAATCAACTGAATTCGATACATTTATTCGAAATAAAAACCAGATTAAAAAATAAATAACCAAACTCAATTTTAACCGTCCCAATTTTTCTATTTCTAAATTTTACATTCATTGTAACTTAGTTTAAAAAGTTGATTACTTTGAATGATTTTTTGTTTCCTGCTTTGTCTGTAACTACAACGATGAACATTTGTTTAGTTGAGAAACTTTGGTTTTGCAACAGGATTTCTTTATTATTTTGGATGTTTTGGTGGTTTACCAAATTTTGTCCAATTGTATTAAATACGTCTACATGAGCAATGTCTTCCGTTTCGTTTGTAACTGATAAGGCATTGTTTTTAAAGTAAACGATTGTATTGCTTTTAACTTCAATTTTATCAACTGCCAATGTTTTTGCTGCTGACTGTGATGCGAAATAAGCTGCATACGCTTTAGATAATTCAGATGAATTACCACAAGAAGATGCATCCCAGTTTACAGACCAGGTCATTAAACCTCTTAACGAAGGATATGGTCCGCCTGGCTGCATAGTGTATGTTCGCCCTGAAAAAGTGGTTCCGGTTCTTAAATAATGCATAGCATTAATTCCTTCTGTTGGCGTTAAATAACCGCTACCTGCTGCACTTGGACAAGCTGGTAATGCAATAAGAACTTTTGAGGGCGGTAAACCATCAAAATGCATTCCTGTTGTAGCAATGTTATACCCTTTTATCACCATATCAGTTAGGGCTGTTACCATGTTTGATTTCTTAGCCGAACCATAATATTGACCGTCTAATCCGTTTTCTCCTCCTGTATTATACAATTGTACTGCTAACAAATCCAATTCATTACGCAAATTTTGAATGATTGGCAGAAAGGAACCAAAAGTATCTGTATAGGTAGAATATCCTCCTTGTACATATTGTGTTTCCGGAGCTGCAGTTAATAAAAATCCAGGGCCATAGTAAGCTTTTAATTCTTTGAAAGCATCTACTACGTTTTTTAATCTTGGATAAGCAGAAATACCCGCATAAGAAATATCTCTTAAAGCTCCTGCATTAAAATTCATAGATCCTCCTTCAAAATCAATATCAACTCCATCAAATTGATACTCGTCAATAATGGCTTTCAGACCATTAACAAAAATATTTTTTTGAGCTACATTGTCTAAAACAACATGACCATTTTGACCTCCGATAGAGACAATAACAGGAACGCCGCTATCTCTTAAGGATTTTATATCGTTTTTCAACAATTGCTTATTGAAAACACCATTAGTCAAATATCTAGTGTCATTTGTAGTTAATACTGGTGTATAACCATCACGATTAACGGTTTCTACAAAAGAATAATCAACTACGTTAAACTTACTTCCCACCATTTGAGAAAAATATAAAAATGGAGCACCTGCATTCTCCCAGGAATGTGCATATCCTAAAATAATTTTAGATGGAAGCGGAATGAATCTATTCGTGCTCACAGGAGCAATTTTAATGGTATTGTTTAATGTAGTTACACCAGATTGATTATCTGTTGCTTTGATTACAACCGGATAATCCTGATAAGCAGATGGTGTAAAATTATACGTATAAGTATTATTTGTACCTGCTGTCATGTTGAATGTACCTCCATTTATTGTAATAGTAACACCTGAAACTGATCCGTTACTATCAACAGCTGTAACCGAAATTGGCACAACCTGAAAAGAACTTTGGTTTACGGTTGTATTCGATGGTGAATTCCAAGTAATTACCGGCACTGAATTTGGGCAGTTTGCACCTGAACAAGTTAATGTAAAACTATATGTTTTTGCCTCTGTTGTTCCGTTTGATGCTGTAGCCGTAACGGTTAATGTATGAGAAAGCGAAAACTGATTTGCTACTGGTGTCCAAATTGCTGTGTAAGTTCCCGAAGAATTGGCAGCACTCAGGCTTTGTCCATCTAAACTAAATACAACAGATGAGATTGTAGTGGCATCAGCAGCACTTAATCCAACACTCGCAACAAAATTAATTGCTGATCCTAAATTTATAGCAATCGCCGAAGCTGTTGGCGCTGTAATAGTAACCACTGGCTTAGTCGCAACTACAGCTTGTCTGTTAAAATTATAAACCGTTGGCGTTGTTGGAACTGCAAAGTTGGCTAGGTTGTTTGGATAATAAGTTACTTCACCATTTTCCCATGAGTTTAATTTTAAACTCAAAACTTGTGTGTAACCTGCTACAACTGAATTATCGAAAGTATAATTTCCTGATGCATCTGTTGTTGCCAGAACGCTTTTCCAATTGTGGGTGTTATCTGTCCATGGTAAAACTAATTCTACTTTTGCACCAGCAACCGCAGTTGTTCCGTTTTTAACTGATCCACTAATTAAATTTACAGCTGCAGCCAATGCTGATTTTGCTGTAGAGCTTGTATTAAAATTATAAACTGTTGGATTTGCAGGAACTGCAAAGTTGGCCAGATTATTAGGAAAATAAGCTGTTTCTCCGTTTTCCCAACTATTTAATTTTAAACTTGTAACGGTTGTGTAACCTGCTACAACTGAATTGTCAAAGCTGTATTTTCCTTGTGCATCTGTTATGGCAATTACGCTTTTCCAGTTGTGTGTATTGTCTGTCCAAGGCAAAACTAATTCTACTTTTGCGCCAGAAACCGGAGTTGATCCGTTTTTAACTGTTCCACTAATTTTACTTGAAGGAACTACAACAACATCTTGCGCGAAGTTTAATGTTTTGTTTGAAGTCAGATTCGTATAAACTGTTGAAGCCGGAGTAAATGTTTGCCCTGCTAAAGCTGCCGTTACGGTATAATTTCCACCTGCAGGCAAATTTGCTATCGAATACACTCCGCTTGAATTTGTTGTTGCAGTAAAAGTTCCTGCAGTTGAAGTTGCCGTAACTGTAACGCCTGAAACCGGTATTGTATTGTTTAAAACAGTTCCGCTTACTGCGTAATAAACTACTGGCGCGCCCTGAGAAAAATTCAACGTTTTATTGCTGTCGATTGCGTTATAAACTGTTGAAGTTGGTGTATAAGAGAATCCAGTTTTTGCAGCTGTAACTGTAAAATTCAATCCAGCTGTTAAACCTGTTACGCTGTAAACCCCACTTGCATTGGAAATTGCAGTTAAAACTGTAGCTCCTGAAGTTGCTGTAACCGTTACACCAGAAACTCCTGTTGCTCCGTTAAGAACTGTTCCGCTTACGTTGTATAAAGGTTGCGTTCCGTTAATAACAATTGCTGTTTGGTTCGTTGTTACATTTGTTAACGTTACCGGAGTAAAAGTATACGTTGCTTTTAATGCTGTTACTTTATAGGTTTGTCCTGAAGGTAAATTGCTGAATGTGAAATTACCCGTTGCAGAAACTACAGTTTGTAATACTGCATTTGCAGCATCTCTTAATTCAACTGTAACATTGGTAACTAAAGCTGATCCGTTTTTTGCAGAACCGGAAATACTTACTGATCCCGGAACGACACTGCCGAAAGAGGTATCAACCTGAGTTAATAATGAGTTTGGAATTGAACCTCTTGTGTCCTGAGATAATTCCCAAACCATACCTCCGGCAAGATTTCTCGATTTAATATACTGCACTTTTAAATCCATTGATTGCTTATCTTCATAAGAAATAAACTGTTTTAAAGTCGCATTGTATAAATAAGGTACTTTTGTGGTATTATCAAAATAGCGTACCCATCCTGCAGAAGCTGCAGTTGCCGTAACCAACATGGTACTTGGATCTAAGTAAGCATGTGAATTTGTAACCGGATTTCCGACCAAATCGCAAATTTCGATACTTCCTGATTTTTCGCAGGCTGCAGGACCATCCCATGTTCCTGTTGGATTTTGCGGGTTTGTACATCCTGAAACGATGTATCTTGGCGCAGCAACAAATAATCCAGGTAAGTTAGGATTGGTTCCGTTATTGGCAACATTATCGAATTTTTTTCCGTAAAAAGGCAATCCCATGATTAATTTATTCGCAGGAAAACCAACAACGTTTAAGTATTGATTTGTTAATTCGTCTAATGATTCTGATTGTGTGGCACCATAAAGGGGATCGTTTGTGTTTCCACTTGCGTATAAAGGAGCATTGTAGCATGTTTTATCATACCAGTTTCCACCAAAATCATATCCAAAATAAGTAATGTAATCACAATAAGTCGAAATATCTTCTGTCATTCCGTATTGTGCTCTGTTTGACGGCCCTAAATATTGTTTGGCAACATTTCGAACATTGTTTCCGGCAGCAATTGTGACTAATTTATTTGGCATTGCCTGACGCATTGCTTTCAATAAATAAACTAAATTTTTATTGTCGTCCGGGCTGTATTTTTGTGGAGGAATTGGAGCTCCGTTAATCACTTCGGTACCGTCTGTTCCTCCAGAAAGAGGATATTCCCAGTCGATATCGAATCCATCAATAAATGGGTATTTCGTAATGAAGTTTGCCATATCTGTAGCCAAAGCAGCTCTTGCAACAGGACTTGCTGCAATTGGAGAAAGATCCTGACCTTTTGTCCATCCTCCAACAGAAATTAAAATTTTAAGATGTGGATACTTTTCCTTAAGTTTCATTAAGTCATAAAAGTTCCCTTTTACAGGAGCATCCCACGGAATTCCACCTTCCATATGCTCAAAATCGGCATAGGTGTCTAAACATAACAACTTTGTATTCTCCGGATGAGCGGGATCATAAGTTGTTCCATAAAAAGAATAATTCAAATGCGTAATTTTACTTCCATCTATTTTAGGCACGTTGAAGTCCCTGGCATAAATAGACCATTGCGCATAATACCCTACTACTTTTTTACCATGAGCTGGTTGGGCCATGGCGAGCAAGGGAAACAGTAACAATAAGAGCAATCTGTAATAATGTTTCATAATTAATAAATATTGGTTAATAGAAAATAATATTCCAATTATAGTAGATTACACGCCAACAAAGCATGCAAACGACAACAATCGGGATTCAATAAACTGCAGTCAAAAACACTACAATCTCATGGAAATTAATTCATCTTACGTTCTATAAATAAATATTACTATTACTGATTCTACCATAATCATTAGCAAATAGTATTGATTGATATTTATGTATAATTCTTTAAAAAAATTAGTATTACATACAAATGATAAATTTGGGAGAACTCATCAATCTAAATACTTGTTCTGTCATGTTTTTTATTCTTCTTATTTGGTTTTTTAAGGTTAATACTCTATTAATGGTTATTTTTTTATGGTTTTTTTGGTTAATTTTTTGAAAGTTTGAAAAAAAGTTTTGCAATTAAATGTTTATTATAATTACCTCTACTGAAATATTCCAGTAGAGATAATTAGTAACTAAAACAATCATTGTAACTTACTAAACTAATTCAATTAAAACTTTTATATTAATTTCTTCAGGCTCGCATAAACTGCCAGCTCAACATCTGCATGATCTTTTGTGTTACATTGTTCAATTAAACTTTTTAAATCTTCAGATTTTAAAGTCGATTTGTTATCTAAAACAAGCAACAATTCCTGTGATGCATCATTTAATTTTTTTGATAAAGGTAAAATTGGCTGTACTAACGGCGCAGTGGAACTCAACTCAACTAATCCTTTATTGACTGCAATCCATTTGTTTAAAAATCCTGCTACTTTTGCTTTATTCTCAGGCGTTTTATTGGCCAGATATTGTGTTACTGCTTCATCAAAAGCCAAAGCATCTTTGGCATCCGGCGTACAGGCATCGGCAAAAAGTGTAAACGGAGAATACATTTGGTACTCTGTTCCTCCCTTATTTCTTGTATATCCTTTTAGCGGTTCGCAAACATTTGCAAATTCGTTAAGTGATTTTATGTTTTGGTTATTGGCAATGTTTCTAAAAATAACTGCTTTGTTGTGAATGTGGGTTAATTCCAATTCTTCTAATCTAAAAGAAATTGTTTCCAAACGTTTGCGCATATTGGCAACATCTGTAATATCTTCGGCCGACCAAAGTCTTTCTGCAATGGCTGCTGTTCTTGGCCAAACTCTTGAATCTATTGTTGATGGCGTTGTAAGCTCTGTCCACATTGTGGCTTCTCCACCCAAAATTCTCGCTTTTTCTTCTGCAGTTAAATCAGCACCCTTTGGCATTGGATCGTTTAAATAATGACTTGCAATTGGATACATCAAATCAATATAATATCCGTTTGACAATACTGTTTTGTATCCTTTTTTTACTGCATCTACTAATGACTGACCTGCCACAACACCTTCATTTGGCCCTCTCCAGGAATGGATGATGGCTTCTTTTGACATGTTTTTTGTCAAAATTTCTTCCCAGCCCATTAATTGTTTGCCGTGTTTTTTAAGCATTGGCACTAATTGCATCGTAAAATAAGTTTGCAATTCGTGGTTTGTTGCTAAATTATTTTTCTTTTTAAATGCCTGGATTTTTGGGTTTGCATCCCAATCTTTCCCCTCATTTTCATCTCCCCCGATATGAAAATAAGCTCCGGGAAATAAAGGGCAAACTTCATCAAAAAGTTCACTTAATAATTGATAGGTTTTAGGATTTGAAGGATCTAATGTTGGCGAAAAAATACCCGCATTTCTTTCAATTCCATAGGTCGCAATTGCGGATCCCTGAATATTTTTTTCTGAAGTTCCACCTGTCAGCGTAATCACTTTGCTTCCTATTTCAGGATACGCGGTAAGAATTGCAGATCCGTGACCAGGAACATCTATTTCGGGAACGATCAAAATACCGCGCTCATCAGCGTATTTAACGATATTTTTAATTTCCTCTTGTGTGTAATACATTCCATCCGAAGCTAAATCAATTAATTTTGGATGTTTTTTCATTTCTATTCTCCAGCCCTGATCGTCTACTAAATGCCAGTGAAAAACATTCATTTTCATTGCTGCCAGTCCATCAATATTTCTTTTGATCACATCTACAGGCTGAAAATGTCTTGCAGCATCAATCATTAAACCTCTCCATGTAAATCTTGGAAAATCTGAAATTTGTGAGTTCGGAAAATAAAATGATGTACTATTATTCTGCAGCATTTGCAACAACGTTTCAAGACCGTGTAACGCTCCTAGATCGCTGGTTGCATTTATTGTAATTTGGTTTTGTTTGATGTCTAAATGATAACTTTCATCTTCATATAAACCAATTTTTCCGCTTTTGGTACAGTTTATCTGAAGTTGAGCTGAGGGAAATTCATTTAGTTTCGTAATAAAACCCTGTTCGAAAAAAATACCGGTTCTGCCATCTAAGCGACGTAAAAAACGGGTTACCCCTCCAAAAATTCTTGGATTTGGGTTTCCGGTAATGTTTACTTTAAAGTTTTTGGTTAAAGCAAAATTTCCGTCGTTTAAAACAACACTCTGAGGCCAGGGCATAAGATTTAGCTGGTCTTTCTGAATTTGAGCGGTAGAAGTTAAACCTGCTAATAATAAGGCTAATAAATATTTCATTTTAATTGGTTTGAAAAGATGTTACCGGGGCAACATTAATAAATAGGATAACGGAAAAACAAATTCAGACGACTTTCTAGAAACCCTCACAAATCGCTATGAAAGTCAATCTGAATTTTGTATTTTGATTCGCTCTCACCCGAATCCTTTTTAAAAACAACGCTAATAGTCAAAACGCTTAAACGCCTCGATAGCTTCATACTCAGCCAAACCTAAATCATCGTATAAGATGGCTGTATTTTTATTACGATCCTCTGCCCTAACCCAAAATTCTCTGGAGTCGTTTCCTTGAAACATAACTCTGTCTTTTTGAGACTGGTGGTATAAAATCGCGTGACGTTTCAATAATACTTCTGATGGAGAAAGCGGAACGGCCATATCAATTTCGTGAATGTCCCATTCGTGCCAGGCTCCTCGGTAAAGCCACAACCAGCAATCATCCATGTATTTCTCCGGTTTCAATTGTTTCATGGCAGCAAAAATCGCATTTAGACAAACTTCATGCGTTCCGTGTGGATCTGCCAAATCTCCGGCTGCAAATACCTGATGTGGTTTAATTTTGGCAATAATATCTTTTACAATTTCAATATCTTCTGGTCCTAGCGGATTTTTCTTTACTTGTCCTGTCTCATAAAATGGAAGATCCAGGAAATGCGTATTTTCATCTTTTAAGCCAATGTATCTTGTTGCTGCATAAGATTCTCTTCTTCTGATTAGTCCTTTTAATTTTCGAACTTCCAAAGAATCAATTTGGTTTTCTGATTTGCTATTCAAAAAGTCAATAACAGATTTGAAGTTTATTCCGCTGCCGGCTTCACCAATAAAATCTTTGGCAACCTCAGCAAATTTTAATGCTTCGTCGTCTGTAACAGCTATATTTCCGGAGGTTTGATATACTACGTGTACATCGTGACCTTGTTTTATCAATTTTGAAAAAGTTCCTCCCATAGAAATCACATCATCATCCGGATGCGGACTAAAAAGAATCACTCGTTTTTTTGCAGGATTGGCTCTTTCCGGACGATGTGAATCGTCTGTATTTGGTTTTCCACCCGGCCATCCTGTGATGGTATGCTGCAATACGTTGAACATATTGATGTTCAAATCATAAGCAGAACCTTCTTGTGCCAAAAGATCAGACATTCCGTTATTATTGTAATCACGGTCTGTTAATTTTAATATCGATTGTTTTGTTTTTTGGCACAACCAAACAATCGCTTTGCTTTTTAATTCTTGTGTCCAGATACATTCTCCCACAAGCCAAGGCGTTTTAAAACGCGTTAATTCTACCGCTGCTGACTGATCTAAAACGAAAGTCGCATTGGGATGGTTTTGTAAAAATGTAGCAGGAACTTCTGAACTGATATCACCCTGAATAGTTCTTTTGATGATATCGGCTTTGTTTTGTCCCCAAGCCATTAATACGATTCTTTTTGATCTCATAATCGTAGAAACTCCCATAGTAATAGCACGTTTTGGAACGTTGTCTATACCATTAAAATCTGATGAAGCATCTACTCTTGTAATGTGATCGAGTGTAATAATTCTGGTTCCGGAGTTAATGTGCGATCCCGGTTCGTTGAAACCTACGTGACCTGTACGCCCGATACCTAATAATTGAAAATCAAGTCCTCCTGCATTTTTAATATTCATTTCATAATCAATACAATATTGATTTAATTCATCAATAGATACGGTACCATCAGGAATATTAACATTTTCAGGTTTAATATCAATATGATTAAAAAGATGCTGATGCATGAAATAGTGGTAGCTCTGATTGTTCTCTTTTGTCATTGGATAATATTCATCCAGATTAAAAGTGATTACATTGCTAAAACTTAGTCCTTCTTCTCTGTGCATTCTCACTAATTCTTCATAAACTTTTATAGGAGAAGAACCTGTTGCCAAACCTAATACACAAGATTTATTTTTTTCTTGCTTGGTTCTTATTAATTGTGCAATTTCCTGGGCAACGATTATTGAAGCTTCGGCAGAACTTTTGAAAATTTCGTTGTGGATTTTCTCAAATCTGGTCTCTTCAAATTTCCCTGCACTTTTATAGCTGATATCAGGTTTTATTTCTAAAGCACTTTTCATTTTTTTCTTTTTTTGGTATGTACAATTTTGGTTTTTGAAATGGTATAAGCAATTTTCACTGCCTATACCATTTACTAACCAAACTTAAAATCTTATAATTCTTTGATATTTTTTAGAAATTTGGAGTAGTAGTATCCCACCATAGTCTGGTTCCTCCTGTATCAGGACCTCCTAATTTTGAAATTCCACTATCTACACCACCTTGATTACTTGATTTCTCAGATTGAACAAAGTTGATTCTTCTTACACCGAACTCAGTTGTAATGCTATTTCCACTATAATTTTTAAGTACCGGGAAAAGTTTTGGATAACCTGTTCTTCTGTAATCAGACCATGCTTCTTGTCCTTCAGGGAAACCTGCAATCCATTTTTGAGTAATAATCTTTTGTAGTTTAACTTCGTTAGTTGCAGCTTCATTCCAGGCAACAGTAACATTATTAACTGCAGGAGAATTATTTACAGGAAACTTAGGATCAACATAATCTTTAGGCATTTTCACATTATCAGCCATATAAGCTGCTACACCTGCCGCATCTCTTTGTCCGAATGATGCAGCAATACCTTGCTCATATAATGATTTGGCATCACCTCCCATATCCCATCCTCTTAATGCACCTTCTGCTCTTAAGAAATAAGCTTCAGCAGTTGTCATTAAAACAATTTCGTTAGATTTTGCAACAGTTCCAAGACCAGAAAAATCCTGGTGATCTGCTTTTGCTGCAATATCAATTCCGGTACGAACACCTTTGTATTGACCAGGAAATTGAGATGATGTATCAAAATAATTTTCCATTCTTGGATCTTCGTATCCACCCATAATTGATTCCATATCAGCAGACATACGAATATCTAACCATGAACCACTAATTGTTGCAAGTGGATTTGTATAAACTGGAGATACAATTTTAAATAAATCACCGTTTGACTGCATCACACCGAATTTATGGGCTACCGCTTTTTCTGCCTCAAGTTTTGCTAGTGCAGGGTTTACTTTTACTATACGCATTGCTAATCTTAGACGCAAAGTGTTAGCAAATTTTACCCATTGTTTGTATTTTCCTTTATATCCTGATAAATCAGTAGTTTTAAAAGTACTTTCTCCACTATCTCCATCATCAACTCTTTTTGTTAAATCTGCAACTGCAATATCTAATTCATTGAAAAATTGATTGTAAACTTCTTGTTGGCTGTCATATTCTGTTGGACTTGAGTTTCCGTATTTCGAATATATTATTGGACCAAAAGTATCCGTTAGCCTGTGCATTCCTTCAACTTTCAAAATCAATGATAAAGCATAAAACTGATCAAATTTTCCTTTTGATTTCTTTTCGATATCTACAGCATTATACATTACATTTTTATAGGCATAATCCCAGATAAAACCGTTCCAACCATCAACTAATGCATAAGTTGTATTATTAATACCTCCTGCAAAACCTGTTGGAGTTGCCATGTAACCTGACCAAATATCACTATTTAGGTTTTGTTGCAATTGGTATACCCACTCAAAATTTGCAGTGATTACCTGAATGTTATTAAAGATAGGTGCAAAACCTTGTTTGATATGATTAAAATCCTGCTCTAATAATTCTGGTGTAATACCTTCTTTATTAGTATTAATTTCTTCAAAATTGTCTGTGCAACCAAACGTTGTCAACAATGAAATACAGACAGCTGCTTTTGTTATATTATTTAGTTTCATGTTTTTAATTTTAGAAAGTTACGTTTAAATTAAGACCGATACTTCTAGTAGATGGTAAACCATAAATATCTACTCCTTGTAACCCTTGACCTGTACTTAATGCAATGTTTGGATCAAATGGCGCATCTTTATAGATAAAGAATAAGTTTCTGGCAATTAAAGAGACACTTGCAGATTGAATAAAAGGTAAAGCTTTTGGATTGAAATTATAACCGATAGAAACTTCTCTAACGCTTACATTTGTAGCATCATAAACATACTCTCCTGTAATACCTGCTCTACCTCCAACTTGTGTATAATAAGATTTTGCATCCATTGTTGTTACAGCTGTACCATCACTTTCTCTCACTCCATTAATTGCAACACCACCAGCATTTCTTGCATTTCCTGTTGCTTTTGAAACTCCAAATGAATCATTTTGAGCTTCTGTTAAACTCATTACATCTCCACCAAAACGACCATCGATCAATACATTAGCAAAGAAAGATCCTAGTTTAAATGAATTTGACCAACCTAACATGAAATCCGGATTAGAATTTCCTACTTCTTCAAAATCAGTTCTTTGTATTGTTCCGTCATCATTTAATAAAATTCTACCCTGATCGTCTTTTTTAAAGTTGATTCCTTCAATTACTCCATAAGGTTTTCCTTCAACTAAAGCATATCTGTAGCTATTAACACCTGCTTCTGTTAAATTCACTCTACCTCCTAATTCAGTAGGGATTTCTTTTACCTTATTTTTGTTTTGAGAAAAATTCACAGCAGTATCCCAGGAAAATTTCTCTCCTCTGATGATTCCACCACTTAAAACAACCTCAATACCTTTATTTTCGATACTTCCTGCATTAATTCCATAAAAATCATAACCTTGATCGTTTACTGGAGCTACTACTTGCAAATATTGGTTTTTAGTTTCTGAATTATAGTAAGATATTTCAAAACCTAATCTGTTATTAAACATTCTCCACTCAGTACCAAATTCAAATTCAGATTTTAACTCCGGTTTTAATGTTTCACCCGGTCTTGGTCCTACTTTAGGATTTATTCCTGAAATTCCCGGCTGAGAATAATATGTAGGATCAGTAACGAAAGGATAAATATCATTACCAACTTGTGCGTAAGTACCACGAACTTTAGCATAGTTAATCCATTCTGGCAATGTTGTCATTTCGCTAATAAGAGCTGTTACACCCACAGATGGATAAAAATAAGAATCATCTACTGTAGAAGACCAGTCATTTCTTCCTGCAAGATCTAAGAACAACATGTCTTTATATCCAAAAGTAGTAGCTGCAAAAACTGATTGCACTTCTCTTTGAGAATCTACTGTTTGATAGTTACCTGTGTTATTATTAAAATTATGAAGTGTAAACCAGTTTGTAATATTCAAACCTCCACTAATTCCAGAATCTAAAATTGTTTTTTGATTCGTTAGTGTATTTGTAATACTTGTACCAATATTTGCATTGAAAGTAAAATCTGAACCAATTTTTGTGTTAATTGTCGCGATTAAATCAGCATAACGTTGTGTACTTAAAGAGTTTTCATTGATATATCTTCCGTTTACATGAGAAAGTGTTCCTTGTGTTGTAGCGTATATTTTTTTATCAAAAATACTTGTTACTCTATTATAACTATATCTGGATGCAATACTTAACCAATTGTTAGCTTTATACGTTAAAGATAATGCTCCGTTAAAGAAATCGTTTTTATCTTCAGATCTGTTTCTGTTGATTGCCCAATACGGATTTTGCATAATATCTCTATTAGTCATCCAGTTTTGCGCCATTAAGTTTCTAGTAGGATTAAATACTTCATAATTATCTTTGTAATAATCAAAGTCATTTCCTCTTGGCATTAAATAAACTCCAGTTAAAGGGTTAAAATAAAATCCGTTTACCGGTTTATTTGCAATTGTTTGAGATGTATAATTTGCATTAGCAGAAAATATCAATTTATCTTCAAAGAATTTAGCTGTTTGTCTAACTCCAAAGTTATTTTTCTTTAAGCTGTTTCCCGGTACAATTCCTGTAGCCGAAGTATTTGCATAAGAAAATGCTGTAGAAGAATTTTCAGAACCGATTGAATATCCGATTGAGGTAATTTGAGTAGTTCCTGTATTAAAAAAATCTTTTACGTGATCTTTTGTTTTTCCTGCAGGTCCCCAAGATTCATCAGCACCTGGAGCTGCCACATAATCTGTTTGAAATTTAGGCATATAAGCCGCTTCTTCAAAAGTAGTAACAGATGAAGCCGAAATATTAGCTTTTCCTGTTTTTGCTTTTTTAGATGAAAGTAAAATTACACCATTAGCTCCCTGAGATCCGTATAATACAGAAGCAGCAGCACCTTTAAGAACTGTCATTCCTTCGTAATCATCCGGATTTATTAAAGATACAACATCTCCACCATCACGGTTTCCTCCTGATAAACTACCAAATGAATCATTTGGCTGACCTGAACCTGAATTCAACATCGGGATACCATCAATAACGTATAAAGGCTGACTGTTAGAAATTGAAGAATTTCCACGAATAACTACTTTTGTAGATCCTCCAGTTCCACCAGAACTTTTAGTTACGGCAACACCGGCAATTTTACCAGCGATAGTATTAATAACGTTTGCATCTTTTACACGAGTTAATTCTTCACCTTTTAGCTCCTGAGCAGCGTATGTTAAAGATTTTCTCGTTTTCTTAATACCTAATGAAGTTACTACAACTTCGTTAAGTGCGTTTGATGCTGCTTGTCCCATTTTAACGTTAATTGTAGTGGCATCACCTACAACTATACTTTGTGTTTCAAGACCAACATAGCTAAAAACTAATGTTTGTCCTTTTTGTGCTTCAATTGAATACAAACCGTCAAAATCGGTGCTCGCCCCTTTTTGACCTCCTTGTACTGCAACAGACGCCCCTGGTAACGGCATCCCATCAGAATCTGTAATCACACCTTTGATACTTTTTACCTGAGCAAGCGAAACTTGCGCCGTAAAAGCAATCATAAAGATTAAGAAAATTTTTTTCATGTTAATTTATTTTGTTAGTTATGGTGTAAATTTATTCTTAAGGGATTGTTAAAAAAAATTATTTATACAAACGGCTTTATTTTTTAAACCAACGACATAAAACATTCAATAATGCGTTTCACGAAAACGTTTTCAAATCAATAAACGCTAACATTTTTAGTAATTATTAGAATTATATTTAATAAAAAAGAGTATTTACTCGATAATTATGTATTATCGTTTTTTCAGCATTAAACTGATATTTACATAATAATGAAGATATTAGCTAAATAAAAACCGAAAAATTAACAAAATTTAAAGAAAAATACAGAAGTGATTAAGATCAATTAATTACTATTAATTGCCACACAAACTTGTTGTTTTTATTTTTAACGAAGTATATTTTTGATGAATGACATCTAAAAGCGAATAGGTATCAAAAGAATCCTGGGCAATTTCCCAAATCATAATTCCGCCTGCGTTTTGAGAAGCAAATTCTACTTTTAGAGTTATTGTAGGTCTTCCGTTATAGTAAATTTTTCCAACCTCATCCTGATCTGCAAATTGAGTTCCTGCAGACACAATTTCTCCATAAGTTGAACTTGTAACTTCTTTATAAGTAAAATTATAACCATAAAAAGGCACGCCCAAAGTCAATTTTTCGCTTGGCACATTTTGCAGTTTATGCCAAAAATCTATTCCGGCTTTTGCGTTTTCAAAAGTACTGTGTTGTCCGGGGCTATCCGGTGTCCACGGTCCGGTGCTGTCATATGACATGATATTTAGAAAATCAAATGCATTTAAAGCTTCCTGATTTATATTTTCAAAACGCGAATTATTAGGCAGGGCTGCCGTTAATAGTTTATTTTTTAAGGTGAGTTCTTTTCTTAATTCTAAAACAAAACCGCTGTAACCTGTTGTTACTGCATCCCATTCGAGATCAACATCGACTCCATCCAAATGATGAAGTTCTGTAAAATTCATTATGTTCTGAATTAAATTTGGCCTGTTTTCGGGATTATCAATTAGAAATTTCCAATTTGATGCTACTTCTTCAGATAAAACTCCGCCTGCGAGCGAAACACTAATTTTAATATTAGGATTAACAGATTTTACATATTTAACAAGAACATCAATATCTCCTGTAAAATTGAGATTTCCATTTTTATCCGGATTTGCAAATGCAAGATTCAGATGTGTTAATTTGCAAAACTGAATCAAATTCATTTTATCAAAATTATCCGAAGATAAATATCCCACTACTCTGGCTGTTTTTTTATTCTTTGAATTTTCAGGATCAATTTCTTTTTGATGTGAACCGCTATAAACTGAAAAAAGGGAACTTAGAAAAAAAAGGATGCCTAACAAGGCTTTATTTTTTATCATAATTTTTAATTTTAAACTATTGTTTTTAATTTAATTAGAATGAAAATAATACCTTATTAGGCATAACTTTATGTTTGGGAATTACCCTTTAATAGTTTCTAAAATGAAAGTTTGTGCTTATTTTTTTCTCGCAGATTAAGCAGATTTTTTAATTTTTAATTTTTAATTTTTAATTTTTAATTTTTAATTCAACTAAATTTTATCTAAACCCTATGTTTCTATATGTTTAATAGAGCAATTAGCTAGTTTACATCCCACCAAACTTTACCCAACCAATCATTTTTCCCTCCCATTCTTGATAAGGCATCTAAATAGTTTTTCTCATTTTTTTGCATTTCATCATTCGGATAATACAAACGTGTTGGCACTACGCCACCGGTTCCTGAATCTGAATTTGTTATTGGTATTAAATGAGGATATCCTGTTCGTCTCCAGTTTGAATAGGCTTCAATACTATTGAATAAATAAGTAACCCAAATTTGTGTTCCTATTTGCTCTTTTTCTGTTCCGGCTATCAAAGGATGTGCTGTTAAATAAGCATCAATATCTGTTTGAGCTGCAGGAGCTGCACCATAAATTTCCATTTGTTTAATCCCTGCTTCTACTCCATTTCTATAATAATCAGCTGCAGAACCTGAAACCCAGCCTCTCACAGCTGCTTCGGCCAATAATAATTCTGTTTCTGAATAACTAACATGTAAAAACGGTGTTGTTCTTAGTTTTATATAAGGCTGTATTCCAGATACAGAATTTGATCCCCCCGGAAGATCCCATCTAAACATTCCTGGTTTAACTCCTTCGTATAATGTTTCGCCCGGCTGTATTGGCGACCAGAGAACTACGCTACTGCTTGTTTTAGGCGTTGCGATCATGGTTAATCTCGGATCTCCGTTATCTCTTAAAAAATCTATTAATAAAGAACTAAAATGATCTCCCTGTTCATTTCCTATAAAACCATAAGACAATCCATTTCCTCTATAATCTAGTCTGGCAGGATCATCACTAAACGGGAAATCTAAATGATGCATGATACAGTTGTCATCATTACTGGTAAAAACTCCGTTTTGAAAAGCTGCTTTTGCTTGTTTTTCAGCTTCTGCAGGGTTTACTTCAGAGATTCTCATGGCCAAACGCAAACGCATGGTATTGGCTAATTTTTTCCATTTTGCAATATCTCCACTATAAAACAAATCTCCTTTTACTGCACCACCTCCGGCATTTAACTGATTAAAAGCTTCGTCTAATTCTTTGAAAAAAGAAGTATAAATATCTTCCTGTTTATCATATTTTGGCGTTACAATTCCCTGAGAAAAACCTAGACCAGCTTCCGAGTAAGGTACATCTCCATAAATATCAGTTAAACGTTGTGCAATCATTACTTTCATAATTTTAGCAACAGCATTCATGTTTACGGCAGCAGGATCAGAACTTGTGTTGGCAAGAATATCTACAATACTTTTTATTTCATGAGCATAAACATTTCTCCATAAAGCGACCGCATACTCTTCGTTATTTTTAAATTTACTGCCATATTCTGTTACTGCCCATGAACCCGAATAATGCTGTACAAAACCTCCGGCATAGATAAGGTTTGTTCTATGTTGGTAATATCCATCTCCAGACATACACAATTGTGTAAAAGTGAGCTGTCCTGCCGGATTTGGAGATAACGCCACCGGATCTTTTACCAGTTCGTCAAAATTTTCTGTACAGCCAACTACCGTAAATACTGCAAGTATGGCTATTATATATTTAATTTTCATAATTTACTTTTTTAGAATGTAACTTTAATATTAAAACCATACGATTTTCTTGACGGCAATGAACCATACTCAAAACCTTGTCCGTTTCCAGAAGTGTACATAGACTCAGGATCAATATTTGGTAAATCTTTATTAAATGTCAATAGGTTTCTGGCAAATGCCGAAATATAGATTGAACTTATTTTTGAGCTGCCAAAAACACTTCTGGGTATTGTATAGCCTAAACTTACCTCTCTTAATTTAACGTAAGAAGCATCATAAATAAAAGGTGCCGGTGTATTTTCAGTAACATTTGACCAATATGTTTGAGGATCCACAGGAGTCGTATTTTTTACGTAAACCGGATTTTCAGCAGTTCCGGTATTTACTACTCCGTTTGCTACATAACCAGCTGTTGGAGTCCAATTGCCTACATTAAAATTTGGATCGTTTGCAGCGGCTTCTGCTCTTGCAGCATTGTAAGCATCTCTTCCTTCTGTAGTTACATCCAAAAGTCCTTTTCCAGCAGCAACAGAGTTTGTCATAGAATATACATCCATACCAAATTTCATGTCCAATAAAAATTGAAGCGTAATTCCTTTATAAGAAAATCTATTGGTTAAACCTGCGGCCCAATCCGGAAGCCCTTTTCCTAATTGTACTTTTGTATCTGTATATAAAGGAAGACCGTTTGCACCTACAATCATTTCGCCCGAAGGTGTTTTTTGAAAATCTTTACCAATAATAGTTCCGTATTGTCCGCCAACCTGAGCTACAATTGCTGCTCCGGCCCAACGAGCCTCAGAAATCGTATAAGTATTAATATCAGGATGCAAAGAAAGAATTGAGTTTTTATTCTTAGAAAAGTTCAGATCAATTCCCCATTCAAAATTTTTAGTTTTAATTGGCGTACCCGATAAAAATATCTCAATACCTTCATTTCGCAATTTCCCTGCATTTACCGAAAGAAATCCATAACCCGATGTTGCAGAAGATGCTAAATCAAGCGTTTGATCTTCAGTATCTTCACGATAAACTGTTATATCAGCTTTTAATCTGTTTTTAAAGAAAGCTGTCTCTAATCCAAACTCGATTCCGGTTTTTGACTGAAAAGTCAGGTTCGCATTTGGTGCCGATGAATTTTTAATATTCACCACACTTTGCCCGTCGTAAGCAGAATAAGTTGTATAATTTAATGCATTTTTATAAGCGCCCGGTGCATTCGAAACTTTTGCCCACGATGCTCTCAATTTACCATAAGAAAAAGTATCATTCTGAATACCAAATGCATCTGAGAATACAAAACCTAACGAGGCTGCCGGATAAAAAGCATCTTTGGTTATTACACTAAACCAGTCATTTCTTCCGGTAAATTCAGCATATAAATAACCTTTATAATCAAACTTTGCCGAACCGTAAACAGAATTTGTTCTTGTTTTAGTTTCTGACGGTGCATTAATAGACTGAGTCGAAAAATTACTAATATATTCTGTTCCCGGCTCAATAATATTTGTTCCCTGACTGGAATTTTCCTGTCTTCTAAAATCTCTTCTGCTTGTTCCTAAAATTCCTGAAAAAGCGAAATCATTAGCCAATTTAATATCGCTAAAAGTGGCTATAATATCTGTATTCATTTCAGAAACCGTAATATCATTCAATCCAAGATAACCTGTATCTCTTCCCGGCCATGTACTGCCTGCCGCCATAAAATCTTTAGTACCAAAAGCATACGTATCTAAACCGGTTCTAAAAGTCAATCCAACCCATTTTTCAAGTTGATACGTTCCGGTAACATTCCCCATAAAACGGTTTTTCTTAGAGGTGTTATGATTTGCATCTACTGTAAAATAAGGGTTTAATTGATAAATATTATTATTCCACTTGTAGATTTCTCCTGTATCCGGATCCTGATAATTCTTTAACCAGGCCTGATCAATATTGGGTGCCAAACCGCTCAGAGAATAACCTACGTTGTTTGGAGAATCTCCCAAACCGGGTCTGTTTTCAGTATTTTCAACCATGTAATTTACATTTGCCGCCAAAGTAAATTTTTCTGATTTTAAAGTAGCATTCAAACTGGCATCATTTCTTTCTAAGCCAGAACCCGGAACAACATCATCATTTTTCAGATTGTTAAATCCAAAACGAATATAGGCATTCTCACTTCCGCCGGAGAGCGAAATTCCGTTAGTGGTTGTAAATCCTGTCTTAAAAAAATCCTGAATATTATTGTCTACTTTAGCATAAGGTTTCATAGAACCATCAAATATTATAACCTGCTGCCCAACTGTTTCCGAGAATTTAGGCCCCCAGGCACTTGTAGTATATCCGTAAATTTCAGAAGGCGCTTTTGAAGGGTCCGGCAAAATTCCGTGAGAACCCGTTCCATAATCACTTTGAAAATCCTGATATCTGGCATTTACCCTGTCAAAACTAACACCGCTTGTAAGTTCTACCTGTAATTTTCCTTTGCTTCCTTTTTTGGTTGTAATTAAAATTACACCATTCAAAGCTCTGGAACCATATAAAGCAGATGCTGCTGCTCCTTTTAGTACAGTCAAACTCTCGATGTTGTTCGGGTTTATGCTTGAAATACCGTCGCCGTTATCTCTTCCATCAAACCATTTGCTTGACGCTGCAGTATCATTAGACAAACCTGTATTATCAATAGGAACTCCATCTACAATATAAAGCGGCTGGTTATTCTCGCCTATACTCGAAATACCTCTAATAATAACCCTTGTACTTCCTCCAGCACCTGTGGCCGGAATAGAAACATCAACACCGGCAATTTTACCCGAAAGTGCTGTGGCTACATTGGTTGTAATTACCTTATTCAACTGGTCACCTTTGATGTCCTGAACGGCATAACCCAATTCCTTCTTTTGTCTTTTAATACCTAATGCCGTAACAACAACTTCATCTAGATTTTGGGCATTTTCTTCAAGCATTACATTTACTTGAGGAGAATCTCCAATTGTTACAACTTTAGTTTTAATTCCGATGTATGAAAATACTAGAACATCGCCTTTTGATGCTTCAATACTGTACATACCATCATAATCTGTTTGTGCTGCCTTCGCTGTTCCCTGAATAAGAACAGTAACTCCCGGCAACGGCAGTCCTTTTTGGTCGCTTACTAAACCTTTGATTGTTTTTACTTGCGCAAGAATAACCTGCGACGTAAAAAAAACAACAAAGATTAATACAATTTTCTTCATTTTTGTCATGGTTTTGTTGGTTAAGCGATAAATTTATTGTTAAAATTAACATAAATAAAACTTTTTAAACAAACCGCTCCAAACCTTAAACAAACAACAGAAAACAATCAATAATACGTTTTACGAAAACGATGCCTTTAAAAAATAATCGACGAAATACCATTTTTGATAAAATTTTATTCAAAAGAATTGCGTTTTACCAACTAATTGTTTAAAGTTGCAAAATATTATTCTTAAGAATAATTATATTAACCCCCCAATAACCAAAATTGAACGAAATTCAAAAATTAAAATTTGAAATAAAACTGCAAAATCATATTTGGTTTTGGGGAAGCTACTTTACTCTTAACTTTTTAAGATGGGGAGCGTATTTTAATGATTATCCTTATTCATTCAAATCGAACCTGATTGAATTTTCATTGCACATTCCGTTAGTCTATTTTAATCTTTTTGTTTTGGTACCGAAATTTGTACTTAAACAGAAATACATTCAATATACATTTGCACTAATTTTAAGCCTATTCGGAATTTATTTATTAAAAACTGCGCTTACCTATTATATTATATCGGAGAATATCTGGCCGGAAGCCAATAGAGAATATCACCCGTTTGAAATCAATCATATTGTTGCTGTTTGCATTGGCGAATTATATGTATTGGCCATGGCTTCCTCTGTTTACCTGACTTTAACCTGGCTGAGGGAAAGAGAAAGAAACAGATCCTTAAGAGAAAATCAGTTTAAAATCAAATTGAAATATCTGGAGAATCAAATTCAGCCGCATTTTTTCTTCAATACCTTAAATAATTTATATGCCTTATCATTAGAATCTTCAAATAAGGTTCCTGATGTAATTATTAAGTTATCCAATTTGATGGAATATGTCTTGTATGATGTAAAAGGAACCAAATTTGTTCCGCTTATAAAAGAAATAGATTATATTCAGAATTATATTGAAATTGAGAAGTTACGTTTTGAAAATGTAGAAGTTACGATAAATCTTGAGTCGGATATTGAAGATATTGTTGTGCCTCCGCTAATTTTTATTTCGCTGGTTGAAAATGCATTTAAACATGGCGGACTGAATAATAAAAACCTAAAAATCAAGATCAATTGTAAAGTTATTGATAATAAAAGGTTAGATTTTGAAATCTTAAATAATTTTGTAATTTCACAAAATCTTAACCCAAAAAGTGGTATTGGATTAGTCAATACCAAAAAAAGACTGAAATTAATTTATAAAAATGATTTCAGCCTAAAACACAAAACAAAACTAAATTACTATATAATCCGCTTGCAAATACCTATTCATAATGAAGATTAAATGCGTATTGATTGATGATGAGCCTTTGGCTATCAAAGTCTTGCAAAATTATTTCAACAATTTTACAGATTTTGAAGTTATCGGAACATTCAATAATTCTCTTGAAGCACTTGATTTTATCAACAGCACAACTGTTGATGCTGTCTTTTTAGATATCAATATGCCAATGATGACGGGATTTGAATTAATTAGTCTAATCGAAAACAAAACCAAAGTCATTATAACAACAGCTTTTAGGGAGTTTGCAGCCGAAAGTTATGATCTTGATGTTCTTGATTATTTAGTAAAACCAATTCCGCTGCCAAGATTTATAAAATGTATTAACAAGATTACAACCGAATACAATTTAAAAAACAATATTAAGGTCGAAACCACAAAAGGTGATTCTCATATTTTTATTAAGGTTGATAAAAAAATGATGAAGATCAATATTGAAGAAATCCTTTTTATCGAAGGAATGAAAGAATATATTAAAGTTGTCACGCCTGATAAAACCTATATTACCCATAAATCCCTCACTTCTTTGTCTGAAGAATTACCGGCAGATCGTTTTTTAAGAATCCATAAATCGTACGTTATCGCCCTAAATAAGGTAAAATCTATAGAAGGAAACCGCATACAGATCCAATCTTACACCATTCCTATTGGTAGAAACTACAGTAAAGATGTTAAAAACAAAATTTTAGAGTAAATACAATTTCATTTTTCATTTTCTAAGTTGGTTAAAATTAACACATTGTTGAAAAAATGATGCCGTTGGTTTAAATTTAACATTATTTGTGCCTTTTTATTTTTTTTTGAAACACTTAACAAATATATTTACGGTCTTCAAAAAACAATAAAATTAAAAAATTAACCTTATCACAATTATGAGTTCAGAAAATGTGCAAACTAAGTGGGGACAGTTTATTCCTCTAGTTATCGTATTCTTCTTTTGGGGTTTTGTCGCTGCAAGTAACGACATCTTGATTCCTGTTTTTAAAACAGCCTTCAACTTATCTCAAGGAGAAAGTCAATTAGTATCTTTAGCTTTTTATATCGCTTACACCGTAGGATCGCTAATATATATGGGAATCTCCGCTTTAATCAAAGAAGATTTAGTTAACAGAATAGGATATAAAAACGGTCTTTCATTAGGTTTACTTATTTCTGCTCTTGGAACATTATTATTTTACCCGGCTGCAAACACAGGATCTTTTCCTTTAATGTTATCTGGATTATTTATTGTTGCACTTGGTTTTTCATTACAGCAGACCGTTGCGAACCCTTTAGCAATTGCTTTAGGACCAATTACAACAGGATCTCAACGTTTGACTTTAGCAGGTGGAATTAACAATTTAGGTACTACAATCGGGCCGCTTATTGTGAGTTTTGCAATCTTCGGTTCAAGCACAGGATCATCTACTTTAAGTATTGAGAGTGTAAAAATTCCTTACTTAATATTAGGTTTAGCCTTTTTATTAGTTGCTATTTTATTAAAATTCTCTTCATTGCCAGACAGACCGGCTCTAATCGAAGAAGAAATTGCACATGATGGCGCAACAGCAAAAAAATCTGCATTACAATATCCACAATTGGTAATGGGAATGATCGCTATATTTCTTTATGTAGGTGTAGAAGTTTCTACTGCAAGTAATTTACCTGCATACATGGAAAGCAAATTAGGATTTTTAACTCAGGAAGTTGCTCCTTATATCTCATTATATTGGGCAAGTTTAATGATTGGCCGTTGGACAGGAGCTATCGAAGCTTTTACTGATAAAGCCAGTTTACAACAAATATTGCGTTTTGTAGCACCATATTTAGCGTTTGGAGTATTTTTAGCTGTAAATGCAATTGCAAAACACGATTTAACACCGTTTTACATCTACGGATTAATTATCTTAGTATTAATTGCTGCTGATATTGCAAGTAAAGGAAATCCTGCGAGAATGTTATTAATTTTCTCTGCTTTAGGAATTGTTGCTTTAGCTATCGGAATGTCGACTAGCGGTATTGTGAGTGTTTACGCTTTCACAAGTGTTGGTTTATTCTGTAGTACGCTTTGGCCATGTATCTTTACACTAGCAGTAAGTGGGTTAGGAAAAAATACAAGTCAGGGAAGCAGCTTCCTAATCATGATGATTATGGGTGGTGGAGTTATCAGCTGGTTACAAGGTTTTGTTTCTGAATTCATTGGTATTCAGGCAAGTTACATTGTAGGCATCTTATGTTTTGCTTACCTTGCGTTTTATGCATGGAGCGTGAGCGGAATCCTTAAAAAACAAGGAATTAACTTTGACAAAAAACTTTCAGGAGGGCACTAAACTTCTTTAAATAACAATATAAAAATCCCAAATTCCAATCTATAAATTGGAATTTGGGATTTTTTGTTTTATGATAACGTTTCATAAGCAAACCCGACAGGTTTTAAAAACATAAGTGTTCGGAAGAAAAAATGTTCTTTGAAATATTTTCATAAATTAGTTTGTTTAATTTTCATTTTATGAGAAATAAAGTTTCTGTTAAGTCGCTTTTATCAC